>Ga0209906_100098_pt1 | contig 130229 bp, 115 predicted proteins | sample FECB24metaG_FD_188303 | JGI IMG/M metagenome (GOLD analysis project Ga0209906, IMG submission 188303) | Cyanobacterial communities from the Joint Genome Institute, California, USA from Joint Genome Institute, California, USA - FECB-24 metaG... ... | reverse complement strand
TCGGCAGTCGGCAGTCGGCAGTCGGCAGTCGGCAGTCGGCAGTCGGCAGTCGGCAGTCGGCAGTCGGCAGTCGGCAGTGAAAATCGTGTCAGTGGCGGCGGCCGTCAACTCAGTCTTTCTAACTTCCGACTGCCGACTGCCTATTGCCTATTGCCTATTGCCTCCTCAGGCGTCCTTCTCCGCCTGCTCGTTGACCGGGCCGGGCTCGGCGGGGGTGTCGCTGGCGACATGCTTCGGCCCGCCCTTCGAGACGCCGACCATGGCCGGACGCAGAACGCGCTCGCCGATGGAATAGCCGGGCTGCACGACCGTGACGACCGTGTTGGCCGGAACCTCGGCGTTGGGGACCTCGAACATGGCCTGGTGGAAATTCGGGTCGAAGCGCTCGCCCTCCGGCTCCAGCTTCTTCACGCCGTGGCGTTCCAGCGTGGACAGCATGGACCGCTCCGTCATCTCGACGCCTTCGATGAGCGCGGAAAATCCGGCATCGCCGCTCGACTTGGCCTCGGCGGGGATGGCGTCGAGGGCGCGGCGCAGATTGTCCGACACCGACAGCATGTCGCGCGCGAAATTGGCGGCGGCATAGACACGGGCGTCCTGGATCTCGCGCGCGGTGCGGCGGCGCAGATTCTCCATGTCGGCCGCCACGCGCAGCGCCCGGTCCTTCAGTTCCTCGTTCTCCTTGAGCAGGCGGACCAGCGCCTCGTAGTCGCCGTCCATGCTGCCCGGCGCCGCGTCGGGGGCCGTCGCAGAAATCTCTGCCTCGTCTGCCACGCGTTCATCCTTCGCCTGATCGCTCATCGCCACATCCATATGTCTTTGGAAGATGCCGGGGATATCGAGGTTCGGACGGCAAAAATCAAGGGGCGACTGTCGCTCGACCGGCCTTGGCGACCTGTGCCCAAACAGTCGGAATTAATTCAATATTTACTCAATTCTTACGATTGCCCCCCAGGACGCCCGGAATACCGGAACCATTGTCTTCAACGCGGAGTTGGGCTGCTACGAAAAGGACGTTAAATGTCATGCCGCATGCAAACCAGAATACGAAGGCAGCGCTCGCCGACGAGATCGAAAGGTTGAGCCATGGCGCCGAGAATCGTCGCTTCCTGCGCGCCATGCCGCAGTTCAAGGTAGAACTCGGCCTGCCGGAGCGGTTGCGGGAACTTTTGGCACAGCTGGACGATGCGGCACCGACACCGCACTTCGGAGCCAGGAACACCGGGCGATAGGCGTCGCGCGCGCCTGCCCTGTTCCTCACCGCTCAGGGCGCCCGGCGCATCATGTCGGCTGCCTTCTCCGCAATCATCACGGTCGGTGCATTGGTGTTGCCGCCAATCAGCGTGGGCATGACCGAGGCGTCGACCACCCGCAGACCGCCCATCCCGCGCACCCGCAGTTGAGGGTCGACCACCGCGTCGTCGCCTGAGCCCATGCGGCAGGTGCCGACCGGGTGGTAGATCGTGTCGGCGCGCGCCCTGATGCGCTGCATCAGGTCGACATCGTCGAGGCCACTGTCGGGGTAGAGCTCGCGCGTGCGGTATCGGCCGAGCGCCGGCGACAGCAGGATGTCGCGCATGATCCTGACGCCCGAAAGCAGGCTTGCCGCGTCGCGTTCGTCGGCGAGATAGCGCGGATCGATGCGTGGCGGCGACCGCGGGCTCCTGTCCATCAGCCCGACCTCGCCGCGTGAATGGGGCCGCAGCACGCAGACATGGCACGAGAAGCCGAAACCCAGATGCAGCTTGCGGACATGGTCGTCGATGATGCCTGGCACGAAATGAAGCTGGAGGTCGGGCCGGTCGAGGCCCGGCGTGGACTTGAGGAAGGCGCCACCCTCGGCGCCGGGCGAGGCGATCAGCCCGGAACCGTCGCGACGCCAGGCAGCAATATGGCGCAGCAGGTCCCACAGCCCCCTCGGCGAGAGGCCGAGCAGGTCGGTGTCCTTCGAACGCCAGGCCATGATGAAATCGAGATGGTCCTGCAGGTTCTGGCCCACGCCCGGCAGTTCGTGCCGGACCGGAATGCCATGCGCGGCCAGTTCCCCGGCCGCGCCGATGCCGGAGAGCATGAGCAATTGCGGCGAGCCAAAGGTGCCGGCCGACAGGATCACCTCGCGCCGCGCCTGCACGACATGGTCCCGGCCGCGGCGCCGGTAGCGGATGCCTGTGGCGCGCTTGCCGTCGAGCACGATGCCGGTCGCATGCACGCCGGTGAGAACCGTCAGGTTGGGCCGCGTCATCACGGGGTGCAGGTAGGCGGCGGCCACCGAGCAGCGCTCGCCATTGCGTGCGCCACCGGCGAACTGCGTCACCTGATAGAGACCGGCGCCTTCCTGCTCCGGTCCGTTGAAGTCCTGGTTGGTGCGGATCTGGCGTTCGGCGCAGGCGGCCACGAAGGCTGACGTGATCGGGCGCGGTGTGCGCTGGTTGGAGACTTTGAGCGGGCCGGCGCCGCCATGCAGCGCGTCCTCGCCGCGCTCGTTGCCCTCCGCCCGCCGGAAGTAGGGCAGCACGTCCTTCCACGACCAGCCGTCGCAGCCGAGATCCGCCCAGTCGTCATAGTCGGATGGGTGGCCGCGCGTGTAGAGCATGGCGTTGATGGCGCTCGAGCCACCCAGCGCCCTGCCGCGCGGCTGAAAGCCCCTGCGGCCGCCGAGGCCCGGCTGCGGCACGGTCTGCAGCGCCCAGTTGGCGATCCTGGGCCGGCCGGACAGCATGGCGACGATGCCGAAGGGCGCGCGCACCAGTATGCCCTTGCCGTCGCCGCCGGCCTCGAGCAGGCAGACCGTCGTGCCTGGGTCCTCGCTCAGCCTCGCGGCAAGGACGCAACCCGCCGACCCGCCGCCCACGATGACGTAGTCGAACAGCACTGACGTCCCCTCCCCAGGCGATCACCGATCAGGGAGCAGATGAGACGCAACCGGCCGCCTTGTAAAGGCTTGGCAGAACTGGTGGAACGTGACGCTTCGTCAGGGCGCCTTGACGCGCCGCCAGGAATAGGCCGCGCCTTTTTCAGAGGGCGCTGCCGCTGGCTGGTAGTGGAGGTCGATGCCACCGACGCGGCCCGCTTCGAGCCGTTTCAGGAGCACGGGATTCGAGACTTCGAAGGCGTCGAAGCCGACGCGCAGCATGTGCGGCAGCTGATCGACCAGCACTTGACCCGTGGCGCGGACCGTGCCGGCAAAGCCATGGCGGCTGCGCAGGAGTTCTGCCTTGGAGAAGCTGCGGCCGTCGCTGAAGGCCGGAAAGGCGAGTGCCACCAGCGAGATGTCGTCGAGATAATCGACAATGGCGTCGAGCGGATCGCCGGGGGCGAGAAGCACGCCGAGACGCTCGCGCGCGGAGCGATGCACGTCCGGGTCGAGGCCGAGGAACACGTTCAGCGGAAGGATGAACCGCCCATTGCCGGCAAGCGCCTCGGCGCTGTCGGCATGGCTCCATTCGTCCTCGGCAAAGCCCTCCGGCGTCCACAGGCGCGGCACGGGGTGAACAGGCGTGTCTGGCTTCGTCTCGGTCATGAGGTCGAGCATATGGCGGATTCTTCGTTTCGTTTCCAGTATGATCGTCGAGCAAGTGCCCCCTTACCCGGCCTCCGCTTCAGCGCGGCGCGGGTGCATCCCTCCCCACAAGGGGGAGGGTGTCGTCAGCGGGGTGTCACAATCTCCAGGCCGGTTCCAGCGCACCCGAACGGGATTTCCTACAGCGATGCGTCGGTCAGAGAGTGGTCGAGGCCGGTGAGGTGGATGCCGCATTCGACCTTGGCGTGGCCGGCCCAGCGGCCGCTGCGTGCATCGTCGCCCGGCTGCACGGGCTGCGTGCAGGGAAAGCAGCCGATGGAGAGGTAGCCATAGGCGACCAGCGGGTTTTCGCGCAGCGCGTGAGTCCGCATGTATGCGGCCTGGTCCGTCGTGGTCCAGCGCGCCATCGGATTGATGCGGATGCGCGCGCCGACCGCTTCGAAGACCGGCATGGCGCTGCGGGTCTCTGCCTGGAAGCGCTTGCGGCCAGTGAACCAGGCGCGGAACGGCTCCAGCCCGCGCGCCAGCGGCTCTACCTTGCGTATGGCGCAGCAGGCGTCGGTGCTGGTCTGGTGCAGCACGCCCTGCGGGTCGTCGCGCAGGAGCGCGCCGGGATCGGGCGTCAGCACCTTCACGTTGCCAAGGCCGAAATCGCTGACCAAGGCATCGCGATAGCTCAGCGTCTCGCTGAAGTGCTTGCCCGTGTCGAGGAAAAGCACCGGCAGGTTGCGGTCGATCCGGGCGACCATATGCAGGAGGACGGCCGAATCCGCGCCGAAGGACGACACGGCAGCGACCTCGCCGACGAAATGCTCACGCACCGACAGCTCGATGATCTCCCGGGGCGTCAGATGGCCATAGGCCGCGTCGAGGCCGGCGGCCTCCTCGCGTGCCTCGGTCTCCGCGTCACGCGGCTTTTGTTTCGCCAGCATAGAGCGCCTCCTTGAACGGCGCAGCGCCGAGCCGGCGGTAGGCGTCGAGGAATGTTTCGGACCGGTCGGTCCGCAGGGCGAGGTAGGTTTCGACGACGGTCTCGATCGCGTCGGTGATCTCGTCGGGGCCAAAGCCGCGGCCGACAATCTCGCCGATCGAGGTGTTCTCGTCGCCCGAGCCGCCGAGCGTGACCTGGTAGAGCTCGGCGCCCTTCTTCTCGACGCCGAGAATGCCGATGTGGCCGACATGGTGGTGGCCGCAGGCGTTGATGCAGCCCGAAATCTTGAGCTTCAGCTCGCCGATGTCGCGCTGACGCTCAAGCGAGGCGAAGCGCTTGGAAATGTCCTGCGCGACGATGATCGAGCGCGCATTGGCGAGCGCGCAATAGTCCAGCCCCGGGCAGGCGATGATGTCGCTGATCAACCCGGAATTCGCCGTGGCGAGACCGATTTCCACCAGCGCGTCGTAGACGCCCTTGAGATCGGCGCGCGCTACATGCGGCAGCACCAAGTTCTGCTCGTGCGTGACGCGGATCTCGTCGAAGGCGTAGCGCTCGGCGATGTCGGCCACCGCCTCCATCTGGCTGTCGGAGGCGTCGCCCGGCACCTCGCCGATGCCCTTGAGCGAAATGGTCACGGCAGCATAGTCGGGATGCTTGTGGGTGACGACGTTGCGGTCGATCCATTCGCCGAACGACTTCGAATCGAGCCGGGCTGCCCTGACCAGGGCATCGCCATCGGGGCGCGCGACAAGGTCCGGCAGCGCGAAATAGGCCTCGATGGCGCGTACGTCCGCCTCGGGGAGTTTCAGCTCTGTCTCGCGCAGAGCCGCGAACTCCGCCTCTACCTGGCGCGTCAGTTCCTCGGTGCCCGTCTCGTGGACGAGGATCTTGATGCGCGCCTTGTACTTGTTGTCGCGGCGGCCGTTGAGATTGTACACGCGCATGATGGCGGTCGTGTAGGAGAGCAAATCCGCCTCTGGCAGGAAATCCCTGATCTTTTTGGCGATCATGGGCGTACGCCCCTGCCCGCCGCCGACATAGACGGCAAAGCCGAGCGCCCCCTCGGCGTTCTTCTTGAGATGCAGGCCGATGTCGTGGACCTGGATGGCGGCGCGGTCGCGCTCGGCGCCCGTCACGGCGATCTTGAATTTCCGCGGGAGGTAGGAAAACTCGGGATGCACCGACGACCACTGGCGCAGGATTTCCGCATAGGGACGCGGGTCCGCGACTTCGTCGGCGGCGGCGCCGGCGAAGTGGTCGGCGGTCACGTTGCGGATGCAGTTGCCGCTGGTCTGGATGGCATGCATCTCGACGGAGGCGAGATCGGCCAGGATCTCCGGCATGTCGGACAGCGCCGGCCAGTTGTACTGGATGTTCTGCCGCGTGGTGAAATGGCCGTAGCCCTTGTCGTATTTGCGCGCGATATGGCCGAGCATGCGCAGCTGCTTGCCCGACAGCGTGCCGTAGGGAATGGCGACGCGCAGCATGTAGGCGTGCAGCTGGAGATAGACGCCGTTCATCAGCCGCAACGGCTTGAACTGGTCCTCGGTGAGTTCGCCGGCAAGCCTGCGCTCGACCTGGTCGCTGAACTCGGCGACGCGGGCCTTCACGAAATCATGGTCGAATTCGTCGTAACGGTACATGCGTCCAGTCCTGTTTCGTGCGCCGGCTTCAGATGCCTTCGGCGTAGCCTTCGTCGGCGGGTCGGGGGCGGGCCTGCTTGCCCAGATCCGTGCGGTTGGTGGGGCCGGCGGCGCGGATCCGCTCGCGCAGCCGTGTCGGCGTGATCGTGCCGTCCCGGAGTTCGATGTCGATGAGGTTGACGTCGACGACCTCGTTGCGGGCAAGCCCTGCCTGGCCGGCGGCTTCCAGGCGCGCTTCGCCGGCCTTGTCGGAGACGATTTCGGCGCCGTCGATCATGTCCACCCAGTTCTGGCTGGCCGAATACCAGACGGCTTCGCCGTCGGTCAGGCGGTTGGCGGTCAGGACCTTCATGCCCGTGTTTCCTGCGCGTGATGGCTTTGTGGCTCGAAGGCCGAGAGCGGCGTCGAGCGCGAGAAATCGCCGCCCGCCACCGCGTCGCCGATGATGGTCATGACCGGGCCGGACAGATCGTGCCTGCCCTGCAGCGAAGGCAGGTCGGCCAGCGTGCCATGGAAACGCCTGCGGCCGGGCAGGCTGGCGTTTTCCACCACCGCCACAGCCGTATCCGGCGAAAGGCCGGCATCGATCAGGCGCTCGGCCACGTCGGCGGCGACCGAGCGGCCCATATAGATGGCGACCGTGGCGCCCGAGATGGCGAGTTTCGCCCAGTCGGGCAGTGTGCCGCCCTTGAGATCATGGCCGGTGGTGAACACCATGGAGGACGACACGCCGCGCAAGGTGAGCGGCAGCTCGAAATCGGCGGCGGCTGCAAAGGCCGCGGTCACACCGGGCACCACGTCGAAGGGGATGGAAGCATCGCGCAGCGCCTGCATTTCCTCGCCGGCACGGCCGAACACCAGCGGGTCGCCCGACTTGAGGCGCACCACGCGCTTGCCGGCCTGGCCGAGTTCCACGAGGAGGGCATTGATCTCGGCCTGCGACTTGGAATGGCAGCCTTTTCGCTTGCCGACGCCGATGCGCTCCGCGTCGCGGCGACCCATGGCGATCACGGCCTCCGGCACCAGCGCGTCATAGACGATGACGTCGGCTTCCATGAGCAGGCGGTGCGCCCGCAGGGTCAAGAGATCCTCTGCGCCGGGTCCTGCGCCGACCAGGGCCACATGCCCCGTCTGGCCGGATGGCGCCTGGAGCAGGGCCTCCGCGGCGCGTGCCGCGCCCTCGGCATCGCCATCGGCCATGGCGCGCGCCGGCGCGCCGGAAAAGAAGGATTGCCAGAAAGCGCGCCGCGGATTGCCGCGCGCGATCGTCCTTTCGGCAGCCCCGCGCAGCGCGTTGGCGAGCGAGGCAAGCGGCCCGAGCGAGGGCGGGAGCATCGCATCGATGCGCGCGCGCACCATCTGCGCGAGCACCGGCCCGGTCCCCTCGGTGCCGATCGCCACCGACAGCGGCGCGCGGTTGACGAGCGCGGGCGTGAAGAAGTCGCAGATTTCCGGGCGGTCGACCGCGTTGGCGGGAATCTTCAGGTTTCGCGCATCGGCGACGATCCGGCGGTCGAGGGCCGCATCGCCCGTGGCGGCAAAAACCAGGACGGCGCCTTCGAGCTGGAGAGGCGCGTAGGGTTCGCTGAGATGCGTCGCGCCATTTTCCTCGACCCAGCCGAGAAAACCCGGCTCGATGTCGTCCGCCACGACGACGATCCTGGCGCTGGACTGCGCGAGCAGCCGCGCCTTGGCCAGCGCTTCTTCGCCATTGCCGATGACAACCACGATCCGGCCTTCGACCCGCAGGAAGACGGGGAAGGCATTGAGCTTGACTGAGGTCGGTTTCATGGCAGTTGAGATTCCGGAATTGCCTGAAATATGTAAGCGGGTGCGACTGGATTCAGAAGGAATGCACTCGCGCGGCCCACCGTGCGATGCAATTTCTTTTCTTCCGTCCACATATCTGGAAGAAAATGAATCCGGGAGTGCTCGGGGCGGCATGGAAGGGCCCGTGTGCGCCGCAGCGCAGTCGCGCGTCAGCCCGCCGTCAGCCGCCGTTGCCGAGAATGATGTCGAGGATCGACCCCTCGCGCTTGACCGGCTCGCCGCCGACATCGGCGCGCGGGACCGGTCGGCGGATCGACGAGGTCTGCTCGTCCTGCGACGGCATGGTTAATCCGCCGGCCGCATCCACCACGGGGTCGGCCTGCTGTGCCGAAGCGGGCCGAGGGCGGGGTTCGTCCTGCGCATCCGCCGGCGCTCCGGGGGCGTCGACGACCGCTTCCATGTCCGGAATCGACTGGTCGACGGGCGGCGGCGCGGATTTCCAGGCGCCGGGCAGCCGCGCCATCGGCACGCCCTCATGGGCGGCGACCATGAATTCATGCCAGGCCATGGCCGGCAAAGCACCGCCGGTGACCTTCTTCATCGGGGTTCCGTCGTCATTGCCGAACCAGACACCCGTTGTGAGATTGGCGGTGTAGCCGACGAACCAGGCGTCGCGCGAGTTCTGGCTGGTGCCCGTCTTGCCCGCGGCGGGCCAGGCGAAGGCCGCCTTGCGAGCGGTTCCGTCGACCATCGTCTCGGCCATCATCGCGTTCATCTCGCCGACGACCTCCGCGTTGATCACGCGTGGCCCGGAACCCGGCTTGCTTTCGTAGAGTACCTTGCCCTCGGCGGTGGCGACGCGGCGAATGAAGTGCACCTGCGGCCGGAATCCGCCATTGGCGAAGGGAACATAGGCGGCCGTCAGCTCCAGCGGCGTGACTTCCGAGGTGCCGAGCGAAATCGCGATGTTGGCCTGGAGCGCGGATTCGATGCCCATGCGGTGCGCGACTTCGACGACCGAGCCGGGGCCGACCTCCATGGCAAGCTGGGCGGCCACCGAATTCAGCGACTTGGCGAGCGCGGTGGCGAGCGTGACCTTGCCGTAATACTTGCCGTTGTAGTTTTCCGGCGTCCATTTGCCGATGCGGATCGGCGCGTCGACGCGGGTGCTGTCGGGCGTGCGGCCCTGCTCCATGGCGGCCAGGAAGACAAAGGGCTTGAAGGCCGAGCCCGGCTGGCGCCGGGCTTCCGAGGCGCGGTCGAACTGGCTGTTGGCATAGTCGAAGCCGCCGACCATGGCGCGCACCGCGCCGGAATTGTCGATCGACACCAGCGCGCCCTGGCTGACGTGGAGCTTCTTGCCGCTGTCGTCGATCAGGCGGCGGATCGAGGTTTCGGCCAGCTTCTGCAAGGTCAGGTCGACCGTCGACTCGACGATCAGGTCGGTGCGCACATCGCCGACGAGACCGGGCAGTTCCTCCATGATTCGATCGGCGACGTAGTTTTCGGAGCCGGTCCAGAACGCCGCGGCGCGCGTCGCGGGCGCGCTCATCGCCGTGGTCAGTTCCTGGTCGCCGATCATGCCCTCGCGCCGCATGGCGGCCAGCACGAGCTGGGTGCGCGCCTCGGCAGCCTTCGGATCGCGGGCCGGCGAAAGCCGTGACGGCGCCTTCAGGAGGCCGGCCAGAAGGGCTGCCTCGGACAGCGTGACGTCACGCGCGGACTTGCCGAAATAGCGCCGCGACGCCGCTTCGACGCCATAGGAGCCCGAGCCGAAATAGACCCGGTTGAGATACATTTCGAGTATCTGGTCCTTGGTGTGCTTGTGCTCGAGCCAGACGGCGAGCAGCACCTCCTGGACCTTGCGCTCCACGGTACGGTCGGGCTTCAGGAACAGGTTCTTGGCGAGCTGCTGCGTCAGCGTCGAGCCGCCCTGGGTGAAGCGGCCGCCAATGATGTTGGCCGTCATGGCGCGGGCCAGACCGATCGGGTCGACGCCGAAATGGGAATAGAAGCGGCGGTCCTCGATGGCCATGACCGCCTGCGGGATGAAGGGCGACATTTCATGCAGACCGACGGCCTCGCCGCCGGTCATGCCGCGATTGGCGACCAGGGACCCGTCGACGGAGAGGATCTTCACATTGGGCGGGCGGTCGGGGATCGACCAGGTGATGACGGAGGGCATCTGTGCGCCGTAATAGGCGACGATGCCGACGCCGCCGATGCCGCACCAGATGGCGAGCACCGCCATCCAGTAGACGAGGCGACCGAGCCCGCCGAAGGATTTTCGCGAGCGGCGGCCACGCCTCGGCGCGGCCTCCGCCTTCTGGCGGCCGGACTTCTTCGCGGCCGGCGCCCGCTTCTTCTGCGAGGGCAGGACGCGGTCGTCCTCGGACACGGACAGCCCACCCGACGAGCGGCGGCCGGAAGGACCGTCGAACGTCGGTTCGATGCGCGTGCCGTTGCGTCTTGCCATGCCGTGCGCCGTCCCGTCCCGATTGCCGTGCGGCTTCCGGTTGGACAGTAAATGCGGCGATTTAAGGGGGCGTTAAGCGACGGTTTCGGTAACGAACTGAACGCATTGCGCAATCGGCCCCGCGCCGCCGGCCTCTCCGCGGGGTCGTTCCACGCCGCGGCGATCGCGCGGGGTCCGCGATGAACGAAACCGCGCGATGCGCATTGTGGGAGATCACAAGGAGGCAGACATGGACCATGACGCACTCAAATCGCTGCATACGGCTCTGATCGACGCCCGCGAGGGATACGAGAAGGCCACCGCCGAGACCGAGGACAGCACGCTCGCCGCGCTCTTCGGCGACATGATCGGGCTGCATACCAGCGCGCACAACGACATCCATGAGCGCCTTCTCGGGGTTGGTGAAAAACCCGACGAGTCCGGCTCCTTCATGGGGACCGTGCACAGGACGGTCATCGGCGTGCGGTCGGCGATAACCGGCATCGACATGTCCACGCTCGACTCGTTCGCGGACGGCGAGGAGCGGATCGCGGAAAAATATTCCGATGCGATCAACGAGGAGCGCGACACGAGGCTTTCCGAAATGCTGCGGATGCATGAGAGCGCACTGCGCGACATGATCGGCCGGATGAAGCAGATGGCGCGAGCCGCCGAGGCAGCCGAGAAAGCCTGACCGGTTTTCTCAATACGGTCAGCGTGGCTGCGGATAGCAGGCGTTGGGGTCGTGTTGTTGCCCGGCCCAGTAAAGGCGGCGGCGTCGACGGCATAGGTAACGTTGAACGAGATCGCACCGCCCAGAAGGGAGCACCCGGGGCGACGCCGTCGTCACGCCAGCGCCTTGATTTAGGCGGCGAAGCGAAATCCCGGCGGTTTCCGCGCTTAGTGTTGCCTTCCTGTCGTTGACCGACCGCTGCGAATCAGCGCCGCATGGGCGGGACGCAAGCCCGTATCTCTTGGTCGGCGACGCAAGCTTCGCGCCACCTTGCGCGGTTAACGTCTCACAAGAACAGGCCCGGACGAACCGGGCTTTCAACGGGAAACGCTGCAATGGACCAGCCCATCATCGTCGAGACGCGGATCGACGAGCATCGCAGCCTCATCATTTCCGCGGAACCCGGCGTGACGCTCGCCGACGACGCCGACGCGATCCGGTTTCCGAGCGGCGGCCAGTACTTCATCCGCGAGCGCGACAGCCGCCTGCCCGAGACGCATTGCACCTATGTCCTGGCCAATGCCGCGTCGCTCGAGGCCGCGCAGCGCCTGGTGACCCTGTTCTACTCCGCATCATTGCCGGCCGCGGCGCCGCGGATCACGCCTGCCCCGGTGCAGGCTCTGACCGCGGCAGGTTGAGGCTTCTCAGGCGGTGATCGTGAGGCGGCGCCGGCGATTGTCGAGCGCCACGATGACAAGACCGCTCGACACCACGAGCAGGATGCCGAGGAGCGCGAGCATATTCGGAAACTGGTCGAACACGACGACGCCGGAGATCACCGCCCAGACGGTGAAGCAGTAGAAGAACGGCGCCACCGACGCGGACGGGCCGACCCGGTAGGCCATGAAGATGAAGAAGTGGCCGAAGATGAGGAAGAAGCCGGAGGCGGCGAGCAGCAGCAGATGGCGCGTCTGCGGCACCACCCAATCCTCGAACAAGAGATGGGCGACCACTGCTCCGCACAGCACGATGACACAGGCCGACGTGGCGACGATCATGCCAGGCACGGCAGCCGCCACCCTGCGGCCGGCAAGATCGCGGGCGGCGCCCAGCACAGCAGTGGCGAGCGCCAGCAGCGCATAGATCGAGATTCCCTCCATAGTGGGCTGCGCCACCATCAGGGCGCCGACGAAGCCTAGCCCGATCAGGCCCATGCGCAGGCCGCCGATGCGCTCGCCAAACAGGATCGAGGCTCCCACAAGGAGCAGGAGCGGCGTGATCTGGCCGAGCGCGGTGGCATCGGCGATCGGCATGTTGGCGAGCGCCACGACGTAGGACAGGATCGCGAACAGCTCCATCGTGTTGCGCAGCAGAACGCGGCGGTCGAGGATCAAAGGCAGCTGCCGGACATAGCCCAGCACCACCAGAAGCGGAATGCACCACAGGCAGGCGGCAACGCCGCGCAGCGTCAGCACCTGGTAGGGCGGCAGACCCTCGGTGGCGAGTTTCATGAAAGTGTCGTTGATCAGGTACGACCCGGTCGCGACGATCATGAAAAACGGGCCGCGAAAGGCCAACGGAATGAGGTGCATGCGGAGCTACTCTGACGGGCGGGAGGGCCGAAAGCCGCTTCTACAGGCAGTTTGACCGGCGCGATATCGCCACGGGAGCCCATACCGCAGATTTCATTGGCTCAGCGCGTCTCTGGCGGAAAGGTCCTGCCTCAGCTGTGAGCAAAAATATCTTCTTCGCCCCAGCCCATCAGATCCAGCCGGGCGCGGGTGGGCAAGAAGCGGAAGCAGGCCTCGGCCTCGCCGGTGCGGTTCTCGCGCGCCAGACGGCTTGCCAACGCCTCGCGTAGCCGGTGCAGATAGAGCACGTCGGATGCGGCATATTCCAGCTGTTCGGGTGTCAGCGTCTCGGCGGCCCAGTCCGACGACTGCTGCACCTTGGACAGGCTGACGCCGAGCAGTTCGGAGCAGATGTCCTTGAGGCCATGCCGGTCGGTGTAGGTGCGGGTGAGGCGCGAGGCGATCTTGGTGCAGAAGACGGGCTCGGCCATGGCGCCAAAGGCGTTCTGCATGACGGCGAGGTCGAAGCGGCCGTAGTGGAAAAGCTTCGTGATATTGTGGTTGAGCAGGAGAGTGACCAGGTTCGGCGCCTCCTTCTGGCCCTGCTCGATCTGGATCACGTCGGCCGATCCGTCGCCGGGCGAAATCTGCACCACGCAGAGCCGGTCGCGATGCGGGTTCAGCCCCAGCGTCTCGGTGTCGATCGCCACCGCGTCGACATTGTAGTGATCGAGATTGGGCAGATCGTTCTTGTGGAAGCGGATGGTCATGGCGAACTCCGGTGCGCGAGGGGCTTCCCTACGCTGTGATGGGCCGGGAAATCAACCTGCAGGACGGGGAATGCCTAAGGACCCGGCGGTGTGGCTGGCGATCCCCTCCCCTCGCGGCGACCTCCCTGTTTCGCTCTGTCATTCGGTGCGATGGGGTGGGTTCGGCTTACCGGCTCGACCCCCACCCCTTACCCTCCCCGCAAGGGGGAGGGGGTCGGCGACGCCGTGCGAGGGCCGGCTCTTGCCTGCCGGATTCGGCTACTTCGTCAGGGCATCCAGGATGCGCGCCCAGGAGCGCTGGCCCTTGTGGAAGGAGGCGAGCTCGTATTTCTCGTTGGGCGAATGGATGCGGTCGTCCGACAGGCCGAAGCCGACCAGCAGCGACTCCATGCCGAGATAGGCCTGGAAATCGCCGACCACCGGGATCGAGCCGCCCATCGCGATCATGACCGCGGGCTTCGGCCACTCGTCCGACAGGGCCGACTTTGCCTTGGTCAGGAAGGGCGAGTCGTAGGAGAGCTGGATTGCCGGCGAGCCGCCATGCGGGTGGAAGTCGACGGAGCAGTCGGCCGGAATGCGCGCATCGACGAAGGCGTGGAACGCGTCGCGGATCTTGTCGGGATCCTGCTTGTGGACGAGGCGGAACGAGATCTTTGCCGAGGCTTCCGCCGCGATCACCGTCTTGAAGCCCTTGCCGGTGTATCCGCCGGTTATGCCATTGAACTCGGCGGTCGGCCGCGCCCAGACGAGTTCGAGCACCGAGCGGCCCTTCTCGCCGGCCGGCACCGACAGGCCGATTTCGCCCAGGAATTTCTCGGACGTCATGCCGAGCGAGTCCCACGATTTCAGGATCTGCGAGGGGGTTTCATCGACGCCGTCGTAGAAGCCGGGGATGGTGACGCGGCCGTTCTCGTCATGGATGTCGGAGAGGATCCGGGCCAGGATGCGGATCGGATTAGCGGCGGCGCCGCCATACTGTCCCGAATGCAGGTCGCGGTCGGCGGCCTTGACGGTCAGTTCGACGCCGACCAGCCCGCGCAGGCCGGTCGATATCGCCGGCGTCTCGGCGTCCCACATGCCGGTGTCGCAGACCATGGCGAAATCGGCCTTCAGCTCCGCGGCATTGGCAGCCAGGAACGGCTTCAGCGACGGCGATCCCGATTCCTCCTCGCCCTCGAAGAGGATGGTGATGCGGCAGGGCAGCGTGCCGTGCACGGCCTTCCAGGCGCGGCAGGCTTCCACGAAGAGCAACAGCTGGCCCTTGTCGTCGGACGAGCCTCGACCCGTGATGACCCGCCTGCCCTCACCGATGTCCTTGATCTTCGGGTCGAAGGGATCGTCGACCCAGAGTTCGATCGGATCGACCGGCTGCACGTCGTAGTGACCGTAGAAAAGAACATGCGGCGCGGTTTCAGACGGCCCCGCATGATGCGCAACGACCATCGGATGGCCGGGCGTGTCGCGCAGGCTCGCGTCGAAGCCGATCGTCTTCAGGTCGGCGACCAGCCATTCGGCCGCCTTGCGGCACTCGTCGGCGAAGGCGGGATCGGTGGAGATCGATCGGATGCGCATGAGTTCGAACAGGCGATCGAGGCTCTGGTCGAGATTTGCGTCGAGACGGTTAAGGACGGGGCTGACTGCGGACATGAGGTGCCTTTCGGTTTCGCGGCACACTAGACCGGTTCGGGTCAGGATTGAACCACCCAGGAGGCCTTCTCCAGAACGCTGAACAATTAGCGTTGACTCATGCATTAGCATTCACTAATGAAATGGCATGATCGAAACCTCAGCCGTCAACACCGTCATGCGTACGCTCGCCGACCCGACGCGGCGCGCGGTGTTCGAGCGGATCGTCGGGTCGCAGGAAATCACGGTGGTGGAACTGACGCGCGGCAGCGGCGTGACGCAGGGCGCGATCTCGCAGCACCTCAAGTCGCTGAAGCAGGCCGGCCTGGTGGCAGAGCGCGCGCAGGGCCGCAACGTCTATTACCGGGCCGAGCCCGAAGGCCTTGCCCCGCTGGTCGACTGGATGAGCCACTACGGCGTCTTCTGGCGCGGGCGGTTTGCCGACCTCAAGACATTGCTGAAGGAAATCGACCCATGAACGAGGCCGCGACGATGCCCCGAACCCAGGACATCACCGTCGAGGATGTCTTTTCCCATGCGCCGAAAGTCATCTGGAAAGCGCTGACCGACGGCTCGCTGATCCGGCGCTGGATGATGGAGCCGGTCGGGTTCGCGCCGGTGGTCGGCACCCGCTTCACCTTCCACACGAAGCCGGCCGGCGCCTGGGACGGGACGATCCAGTGCGAGGTGCTGGAGGTCGTCGAAAACGAACGCCTGGCCTATCGCTGGAGGGGTGGGCACGAGGCCAATGTCGGGTATGGCTCGCGCCTGGACACGGTCGTGACCTTCACGCTGGCACCCGCCGACAGTGGTACGCGGCTTCGCGTGGTTCATTCGGGCTTCGTGGTGCCGGCAAACGACACGGCCTACGCCAATATGAGCCAGGGCTGGCCCGTATGCTTCGACAGGCTCGACGGCGTTTCGACCACCGGCGCCCAGCTTCTGAACTGAGAAATCCCTCCTGAACGGAGAAATCCGATGACTGATCCGTATCTCGGCGGATGCGCCTGCCGTGCGATCCGCTACGAAATCGCCGGCGAGCCCATCTTCAGCAACCACTGCCAGTGCCGCGACTGCCAGCGCGTGAGCGGCACAGGCCACGGGTCCTACCTGACTTTCGCCGACAGGAAGAGCGTGCTGCTGGCGGGTAAGGCGACGCAGCGCGACGTTGTGGGCGACAGCGGTGGCGTGAAGACGCATGGGTTCTGCCCCACCTGCGGATCGCCGGTCTATCTGACCTTTGCAGCCAATCCCGACCTCTTCACGGTGCATGCCGCGAGTCTGGACGACCCGAGCCGATTTAGGCCGCAGGTGGTGACCTACGCCAAGCGGGGCCACGGCTGGGATACGCTCGATCCGGCGCTGGCGAAGTTCGATGCGATGCCGCCGGGGTGACACCGCAGGCCCCGCTGGCGCCGTTCAGGCAACGCCTGCCTTCTTCCTGGCGGGCGCGACCGCCCTCTGCGCCAAAGGCGGCGCGAAGACCGGAATGGCTTTCGGGTGGACAATGAAACTGGCCGGCGTCGACGTGACGATCTCGCCATCCGTGTTCACCGGCATGGGATTTCGCGTGACGATCTCGAAGGCGACGCCGCGCGCGGTGCGCACCTCGTCCCAGGCGCCGTGCCGACCGGTCCGGAACGACCGCAGCAGAAGCGCGAGCTTCCAGACCGAGGACATTTCGAGGCTGTAGAGGTCGAGATGGCCGTCGTCGATCTCGGCGTCTTCCTGCACGACGTTGCCGCCGCCATAGTGGCGGCCGTTGCCGACAGCGATCTGGAATGTGCGGACCTTCGTCTTGATGGCCTGCTCGGTGATCCAGGCGGTGAAGGGACGCGCCTTGGACAGCACCTTGACGGCGGCAAGCGCGTAGCCGAGCCGGCCGAAGCGGCGCTTCAGGCTGGGGTCCAGCCCCTGCGCGAGATCGGAGCTCAAGCCGATGCTGGCGACGTTGAAGAAGGCGTGGCCGTTGACCGCGCCGAGATCGATGGTGCGCGCGTGGCCCTTGACGATCAGGTCGGCGGCCTGGACCAGGTCCATCGGAATATCCAGCGTCCGCGCCAGGTCGTTGGCGGTTCCCATCGGAATGATGCCGAGCGGCAGGCCGCTTTCCATGACGGCCATGGCGCCCGAGGCGATCGTGCCGTCGCCGCCGCACAGGATGATGAGATCGTGGTTCTCGCGCAGGCGCACGATATCGCGGGCAATCTCCGGAAATGCGGAGAAAGGCTCGATGGTGACGTCGATCTTGCCGGCATGCAGTCGGCCGACGATCGCATCGAGCGACTCCGCGCCGCGGCGTGCGGCCGTGTTGACCAGGAGAAGCGCCCGCTTCTTCGACTTCATCTGCTCGGACTCCTTGGGTCCTGACCCTTGCTCTTCACCCGAGACAAACCATTGCAATGAGACAAAAAAACGCCGCCGTGGCGGAGGGGGCGGCCACGGCGGCTTTACTCACTATGCGGGCGCCCGGAGAGGGGGGAGGGGCACCCGCACCGTTCGGCCGAGGCGGGGGGACGGGCCTTTGACCGAACGCGGCGAAAACCGCCGATGGGCTTAATCTGGAAATCGCAAGCGCCTGTTTCAAGCGCATCTCGCATTAAACTTCTGTAACGAAGCCGTGTACAACAGACTGTCAGTTCCTGGCCGGAGACCGGAGCGACCGGGCGCCTTTGGCATGGACAGGCAAGGGCCTGCGCGCTACCCGTTGGCACATGAAAAAAGGCGATCATCTCTTCCTCGTCGACGGCTCGGGCTACATCTTCCGCGCCTATCACGCGCTGCCGCCGCTGACGCGAAAGTCGGACGGGCTGCCCGTCGGCGCGGTGTCCGGATTCTGCAACATGCTGTGGAAGCTGATGGTCAGCGCAAGGGATACGGATGTCGGCGTGGTGCCGTCGCATTTCGCCGTGATCTTCGACTATTCGTCAAAGACGTTCCGCAACGAACTCTATGCCGAATACAAGGCCAACCGCTCCGCACCGCCAGAAGACCTCGTGCCGCAGTTCGGCCTGATCCGGCAGGCGACGCGCGCCTTCGACCTGCCCTGCATCGAGATGGAAGGTTTTGAGGCCGACGATCTGATCGCCACCTATACCAAGCTTGCCTGCGAGGCGGGCGGCGACACCACCATCATCTCGTCCGACAAGGACCTGATGCAGCTCGTGGGCGCCACCGTGTCGATGTACGACCCGATGAAGGACAAGCAGATCGGCGTGCCCGAAGTTGTCGAGAAGTGGGGCGTGCCGCCGGAAAAGATGATCGACCTGCAGGCGCTGACCGGCGATTCCGTCGACAACGTGCCGGGCGTGCCCGGCATCGGCCCGAAGACCGCGGCGCAGCTTCTGGAGCAGTTCGGCGACCTCGACACGCTCCTGGCACGCGCCGGAGAGATCAAGCAGGACAAGCGCCGCCAGTCGATCATCGACAATGCCGACAAGGCACGCATCTCGCGCGATCTCGTGCGGCTGAAGGACGACGTGCCGGTGGCCGACGCGCTGTCCGATTTCGCGCTGCAGCCGCCGAACGGGCCGAAACTGATCTCCTTCCTGAAAGCCATGGAGTTCACCTCGCTGACCCGCCGCGTGGCGGAAGCGACGGGCGCCGAGCCGGGCGACATCGAGGCGAGCGAGATCGTGGTGCAGCGCGGAGCGGAGGCGCATGGGCCCGACGTGGGTTCCGGCGCAGCTCCCTCCCCCGGCCCGAATGGCGCTTCGTCGCTCGCGCAGGCGGCCACGCCAGGCGCGACGATCTACGCTCAGCCGGGCGAGGCTGGCATGACGCCGCAAGGTTTCGCCAAACAGCGCGCCGATGCGGCCGCCTCGTCGAAAATCGACCGCAGCGCCTATGCCTGCATCCGCGACCTGGCGACGCTGCAGGCACGGGTGGCGGAGGCGATGGAAGCCGGCATCGTCGCCTTCCGCACGGAAACCACCTCGCTCGACCCGATGCAGGCCGAACTCGTCGGCTTCTCGCTGGCGACCCGACCCGGCCGCGCCGCCTATGTGCCGCTCAGCCACCGCTCCAGCGAAGGCGACCTGCTCGGCGGCGGTCGCGCACCCGACCAGTTGTCCATGCAGGAGGCCCTGCCCCTGCTTGGGCCGCTGTTGTCCGACCCATCCGTGCTGAAGATCGGCCAGAGCACGAAATACGACTGGCTCCTGATGCACCGGCTCGGAGTCGACATCGCGCCTTTCGACGATACGATGCTGATGTCCTATGTGGCGGATGCCGGGACCGGCGGCCACGGCATGGACGCGCTGGCGGAACGCTGGCTCGGCCACGCCGTCATCCCGTTCAAGGACGTGGTCGGTTCCGGCAAGGGGCTGGTCAGCTTCGACCTCGTCGACATCGAACGCGCGACGACCTATTCGACCGAAGGCGCCGACCTGGCACTGCGGCTCTGGCATGTCCTGAAGCCGCGCCTCGTCGCCAACGGCCTGGTGTCGGTCTACGAGCGGCTGGAGCGGCCGCTGGTGCCGGTGCTGGCGCGCATGGAGGAGCGCGGCGTCTCGGTCGACCGGCAGATGCTGTCCAGGCTTTCGGGCGAACTGGCGCAGCGCGCCGCAGCACTCGAGGACGAGGTCTACCAGCTTGCCGGCGAAAAGTTCACCATCGGCTCGCCAAAGCAGCTCGGCGACATCCTGTTCGGGCGCATGGGCCTGCCAGGCGGTACGAAGACCAAGTCCGGCCAGTGGTCGACGACGGCACAGGTGCTTGAGGAACTCGCGGCCGAGGGTTTCGAGCTGCCGCGCAGGATCGTCGACTGGCGCCAGCTGACCAAGCTGAAATCGACCTATACCGACGCGCTGCCGGGTTACATCCATCCCGAGACGAAGCGCGTCCACACTTCCTATGCGATGGCGGCGACCTCGACGGGGCGGCTGTCGTCAAACGAGCCCAACCTGCAGAACATCCCGATCCGCACCGCCGAGGGGCGCAAGGTGCGCACCGCCTTCATCGCGGAAAAGGGCAACAAGCTGATTTCTGCCGACTACAGCCAGATCGAGTTGCGCATCCTGGCGCATGTCGCCGACATCCCGCAGCTGAAGGCGGCGTTCGCCAATGGCGACGACATCCATGCCATCACCGCATCTGAAATGTTCGGCGTGCCTGTGGCGGGCATGCTGCGCGAGGTGCGCAACCGCGCCAAGGCGATCAATTTCGGCATCGTCTACGGCATCTCGGCCTTCGGCCTCGCCAATCAGCTGTCGATCCCGCGCGAGGAGGCGGGCGCCTACATCAAGCGCTATTTCGAGCGCTTTCCGGGCATCCGCGACTACATGGACCGCACCAAGGCGTTCTGCCGTGACACCGGCTATGTCGAGACCATCTTCGGCCGGCGCGCGCATTATCCGGAAATCCGGGCGTCAAACCCGTCGATCCGCGCCAACAGCGAGCGCGCCGCCATCAACGCGCCGATCCAGGGCTCGGCGGCCGACATCATCCGGCGCGCCATGGTGCGCATGGACGACGCGCTTGTGGCTGCCAAGCTGCCTCACGTGCGCATGCTCCTGCAGGTGCATGACGAGCTGGTGTTCGAGGCGCCCGCCGACGACGTCGAGGCCGCCATGCCTGTCATCCGCAAGGTGATGGAGGACGCCGCCATGCCGGCGATTGCGCTCTCCGTGCCGCTGCAAGTGGAGGCGCGTGCCGCGGACAACTGGGACGAGGCGCATTGAGGTTGGGCTTACCCTCCCCCTTGCGGGGAGGGTCGGACCGCAGGTCCGGGGTGGGGGTGGTCGAGAATGCGGGACGACCCCCACCCCGATCCGCTTTCGCGGATCGACCCTCCCCGCAAGGGGGAGGGTAAGGACGGCTACGCCGCCCGGCACGTCGCGCAGGTGCCGCGGAACTCGATGACGGCCCGCTTGGCGGCAAAGCCGGTCGCGCCGACCCAGTCGTCGAGCTTGTGGCCCATGTCGTGGTCGGACATTTCCGCGACTTGGCCGCAGACGTCGCAGATGGCGAAGGCGATCATGCGGTGGCTGTGGTCGTGCGGCTCGCTGCAGGCGACGAAGGCGTTCATGCTTTCGAGCCGGTGCGCATAGCCCTGCTTGATCAGCCCGTCGAGCGCGCGATAGACCTGTAGCGGCGCGCGGAACCCCTGCTCGCGCAGCTGGTCGAGCAGCGTATAGGCGCTGAGCGGCCCGGTGGCCCGCTCGAGCTTGTCCAGCACGATGGTCTGGTTCTTGGTCAGGGCCTCACGTGCCGCCATGAATTCGCTTCCGTCCTCGCCGCCCCCGCTAAAAGGGCCTTCCATCTGTCCTGACAGATAGCCGTTCGGCGCGCCGATTTCCACCGGTGCGCTCGGCGAGGGTGACCGAAGGACATTTGCGGTTGCCTTGCCCCGATCATTCCAAAATACTGACACGATTGGGGGACAGACAGGTGACGCTTGGGAATGGACAATCTCGCGGGGGAATGATGCGGATGACGATCTGGACAAGGACGCGCGCGCTCATGGCGGCAACGGCGCTGGCGCTGGTGGCTGCGGGCGTCACGCCTGCCCTGGCGCGCACCAACTACGCCGTGCTGGTGGCCGTCACGAAGTATCCGAACCTGCCCGCCAAGACCTGGCTGGTCGGCCCCAACCACGACGCGGTCCTGGTGCGCGAGTATCTGCAGACGAGCGCGCCCGTGCCATTTGCCGAGGAAAACGTCACGGTGCTGGCCGATGACGTCGAGGGCGCGGCCGGCACGCCGACCCACGCGCAGATCCTCGCGACGCTGAAGGGGGTCGCGGACAAGGCAGTACAGGGCGATTTCGTCTACCTGCATCTGTCCGGCCACGGCGCGCAGGAGCCCGAGCGGGAGGCCGGCAACGAAACCGACGGGATGAACGAGATCTTCCTGCCCGCCGATACGTCGAAATGGGTCGACCGGACCAAGGGCGTGCCGAATGCGCTCGTCGACGACGATATCGGCGCGGCGCTGGATGCCATTCGCAACAAGGGCGCCTTTGTCTGGGTGGTCTTCGACGCCTGCCATTCCGGCAGCGCGACGCGCGCCGCACCGGTCGACGAGGACCTGGAAGTCTCGCGCAAGCTCGACTTCGACGATCTCGGGATACCGCAGGACGCGGTTGCCGCTGCGGCGGCGGAAGCGACGGGCGAGGAGAGCGACACGCGGGAAGCGGCTTTCTCGCTGACGGAGGCCGCCTCATCCGAGGGCGACGCCTCCCGGGCCGTCGCGCTGAACGCCGAAGAGACGCAGGGTACCACGCCCACGGCGGCTGCGGCCCAGCCGACGGGCGCCGTATCCATCGCGAAGGGTGGCATGGTGGCCTTCTTTGCCGCCCAGACGATCGAGACCACGCCGGAGATGCCCTTGCCCAAGGGCGAGAAGGGCGCGCCGAAATACGGGCTGTTCACCTTCACGATCATGTCGAAGCTGGCTGAAAACCCGCGCATGACCTATCGCCAGCTCGGCCGCGCCGTGCTGCAGCAATATGCAGCCGATACGCGCGTGAAGCCGACGCCGCTGTTCGAGGGCGAACTCGACGCGCCGGTGTTCGGCACCGAGGGTGGCGACGCCGCGCTGGCATGGCCCATGACGGTCAAGGACGGCCAAGCGACGCTTCCTGCCGGCAAGCTGCATCGTCTCGCCGTCGGCACCAAGCTTGCCATCATGCCGCCGAACGGCCTCGATCTCGCCGATGCGATCGGCTACGTCCAGGTCGAGTCTGCCAAGAACCTGACCAGCCGTGTGAAGGCTGTTGCCTGGAAGGACAAGCCGGCGCTCAAGCTCGCGGACCTGCCGCCGAAAACCTATGCGCGCCTTGCCGAGGTTACCGTCGACTTCAAGCTGAAGGTGGCCCGCCCGGCGCCCGCCACGGGGCTCGAGGACGAGGTAGCGCTGGCCAACAGGACGCTCGACGCGCTCGTCGCGGATCCCGAGAAGCGCTTCAACGCCGAACTGGTCGAACCGGGTGCCGAAGCCGACGTGCGGCTGGGTGTGATGCGCGAGAGCGAACTGGAGCGCGAACTCGGGGAGACGCCAGAGGCAACGGCGAGTCTTCGGCTCGACGAACCGGTGCTGCTGTTCCTGCCGCCCTCCGGCGAACTGGCCACGAATGGCCAGCGGCCGCCGTTGGTCGCGATCGACACCGCCGAGCCGGAAAAACTCGGCACGGCGACAAAGGAGAACCTGGAAAAGATCTTCCGCGCCTCCAGCCTGTCGCGCCTTGCGGCGGCGTCGGTCGCGGAATCGACCTCGATCAAGGTCGGCTTCAAGATCAGGCGCACCGATACGGGAGAGTTCGAGACGCTGGACGGCTCCAGCGTGCCGGTCGTCCATCCGGGCGACGAGGTGCATATCGAGGCCGAGAACGTGTCGAGCAAGCTGTTCGACATCAACATCCTCTACGTCGGAAGCGACTACTCGATCTCCCATATCGACGCGCAGCGGCTCGTGGCGCAGGGCAAGATCGAGGATGGACTGCTCGCCTTCACCGATACGAGCTTCGGCATGGAGCGGATGGTCGCCGTCATCACGGAGGCGCCGGCGCTGAGCGAGATCGAGGATCTTTCCTTCCTGCAGCAGGGCGGCGTTCCGGCCGCGACCCGGGCGGTCGGCGAGCCCGGCGCGTTCTCGAATATTCTCTCGGATATCGGCCTGGCGCCGGCAACGCGCTCGGCAATGAAGCTCGGCGACAAGGGCTCGCAGGAAGGCTCGGTGCTGATCTTCTCGCTGGAGACCAAGCCGCGCGGTTGAACGCGCGCAGGCGGGCATCGTCCGCCTTGCGCAAAGAGTTGTAATGTATGAGAATTCGCCGCCTCCCGCAGGAATGCGCGGCGGCCTTGCACGGAGATTGATTTCGTGACCCGCTTCATTGTCGATACCGCATCTGCCAGGCCACTCGCCACGGCGCTGACCCTTGTCTGCCTGGCGCTCTCCCCGGCGCGCGCCGAGGAAGCCTGCGGCATCTGCGACAAGACCATCGTGACCAATACGGAGCTGGCGACCTGCTTTCTCGACGAGTATCCGAGCCTCGCTGATGCCAGCGACGCGGTGATCGTCGTCGACCTCAGCGGCTGCGAGACGACGCGGGGCGGGCTCGAGGCCCTGCCCGGACCAGACACGACCGGCTCGGCGCTCGAACCGGATACGCAGTTCATGATATCGCGGGCGCAACTCGATTGCCTCAAGCGCAAGCTCGAGGAGCCCGGCCTGGTGCTCGACCCATCGGCCCAGATCGAACTGGCCAGTTGCGGATGAGCGTCGGCGACAGCACCAAGGTCGACAGCCCGACGGAAGACGCCGTGCCGGACACGCTCGGGAAAAAGAAGCCCGAGAAGAAGCCCGCGCTTCCGGAAACCGCGGAGGGGCTGCCCTGGCCGAGCAACCATGAGATCAAGAAGGAGAACAATCCGTTCACGGACAGTGACTGGCGTATGTGGATCTACGCCTGGAGCGGCCTCGTCGTGCGGATGGCAATCATTTTGGGCGGCCTGTTCTCGATCTACCAGTATCTCGAGATCTCCGAGGAGAAGCGGCTCAACAAGACCTTCGAACTGCTCGAAGAATGGGAGAAACCGGAATACCAGACCGCGCAGATTGCGCTGCGGGAGCGCATTGTCGGGCTCAACACTCGCTATGCGAGCCTCCTGCCGGCAGACGCGACGGCTCTGGAACGCGGCGTCTACCTGGACCGCATTGGCCTCGCCGCCCTGAGCGCGGACGGCGGAACCATGCCGTTGCCGGAGTTCAAGGCGCATTTCGACCGCATCGTCTCGTTCCTCAACCGGGTGTCCACCTGCGCGCAGGGTAATCAGTGCTCGCGCGAGGTGACCAACGACTATTTCCGCGATTTCGCCGTCTCGTTCTGGAACTATTTCGGCAAGTATTCGCGCCAGATGCGGCAGTCCGGCTCGACGACGTTCTCGGTGCCCCTGGAGGAGTTCGTCACCGGCACGCGGCCGGACGTGTCCAGCGGCATCCAGGCCTCCAGCAAGTAGCCCGGTATGCGGACAAGCAGACCACGCTACCGGATGTCCGGACTGGCGGCTTTGCTGCGGGCGTTTGTGATCCTCGTCTGCCTCTGCCATGCCGGGTCGAGGGCCGACGCTGCGGATGGCCCCGACTTCCGGCTCGATTTCGACACTGGCGGGCACCGTGCCTTCGTCAAGGACCTTGCCTTCACGCCCGACGGACAGTTCGTCGTTTCGGCATCCGACGACAAGACCATCCGCATCTGGGACTGGCAGAGCGGCGTGACAGTGCGCACGTTGCGCGGCCATCTGGGCGACGGCAATGAGGGCAAGGTCTTTGCCATCGCCGTTTCGCCCGACGGCAAGACAATCGCCGCGGGCGGCTATTTCGGCGCGGGCATCGGCAACGATCCGCCCTATGGCGATGTCCGGCTCTTCGACTTCGCAACCGGGCGCATCAAGGCCGTTCTGCCGGGCAACGACTATGCGGTCTACGGTGTCGCCTTCTCGCCGGACGGCACGCGCCTGGCTGCCGCCGGGCAGGACGGCTACATCTATCTCTGGCGCGCGGACGCGGGCGAGGAAAGCGGCTGGGCGGCGGAGACGCGACTTGATGCCGATTCCGTTCACGTGCAGAAGATCGCCTTCGCCGCCGGAGGCTCCCGGCTCGCCGCGACCACCACGGACAATGGTATCCGCCTCTGGAATCTGGCCAGCAGCGCGGAACTCCAGCTTGCCGACGAAGCGGAGGCGTTGCGTGATGTCGACGTGATGGCGCTTGCCGTCTCACGCGACGGCAAGCGCTTCGCCACAGGCAGCGCCGATGGCCTGGTGCATGTCTGGAACGCTGCGGACGGAACGCTTGCCGCGACCGTGCCGCCGCTCGGCTTCTATGTCGGCGCGCTGGCCTTTGCTGGCGATGACCGTCTGGTTGTATCCTGCGGCTATCGATGCAGAAACGAGAACCGGACGGTCGCCTGGACGGTCGGCGACGCGGAGCCTGCCACGGAAATCCATGCCGGGCATGACGGCACGGTCTTTGCCAATGCCGCCTCGCCCGACGGGTCGCTGATCGCGACCGCTGGCGGTACGCGGAACGAGATCCACATCTGGGAAGCCACCACGGGCGCGCCCGTGAAAATCCTAGCAGGCAGCGGAGAGCCCGTGATGGCGGTGGGCATCGGCGCCGATGGCGGCGATATCGCCTGGGGCACGACCAATCCATGCCCCGAACGCACCGCCTGTCCGGAGACGATGGGGGCGCTGGAGCACCGGTTGCTCCTGCCCACGAAGGACCGCTTCTTCGAACAGCCCGAGGCGATCACGGGCGATGCCGCAGGCTACACGCGCGCCGCGCTTTCGGTGGGCCGGTGGTCGCTCGGTGCCGTGCCAGGCGGCGCGGACGGTCTGGACAATGGCGGACTGGCGATTGCGCTCGGCGGCGCCGTCACCGAGACGATCCTGCGCGACGCCACGAACGGATATCTGCATTCCGCCTTCACGCTGATCGACAATGGCCTGCGCCTGATCTCGGGCGGCAATGACGGGACGCTGATCGAATATTTTTCCGCGACAGGACGGCAGGCCGGTGAATTCCGCAACGGCCATGCGGGCGAAATCAACGCGATGGCCGTGGCCGAGAGGGCCAATCTGCTGGTCACCGGCAGTGCCGACCAGACGCTGCGGCTGTGGAACCTGCAGACGCGCGAACTGATCGTGTCCATGGTTTTTGCCGGCACGGAATGGGTCGTGTGGATGCCGCAGGGCTACTACTATTCCTCCGACGATGGCGACACGCTGATCGGCTGGCATGTGAACCAGGGCCGGGGCAAGGAAGGCCGCTTCGTGCGCGCGGGGCAGCTCAAGAAATATCTCTGGAGCCCGGAAATGGTGCGCCGGGCCATCATCCTGCGCAGCGCGGAACTGGCGGTCAAGGAAATGCGCCCCGGGGTGGACAAGGAGCTGAACCGGCTGCTCGAACGCAAGCCGCCCGAGTTCGACGTCCGTCTGGCGCAAGACCAGACCGGGGTTCGCGACGGCTTCGTCCGGGTCGAGGTCGATGGCGCGGCGGAAGCCGGAGCCGATGTCGCCGACTTCGCGATCCTGTCCAACAGCCGCAATGTCGGCGACCTCGTCACCCGCTCCGTCGACGGGGCGGAGGGAAAGACGCTCATCGAGGTGCCGGTCGAGGAGGGCGAGAACGCGATCCGCATCACCGGCACCAACGAATTCGGCTATCTCACCGAGCGCAGCGTGGTGGCGCTGGGCAAGAAGAAGACGGAGCCTAAGAAGGGCAAGCTCTTCGTCATCGTCATCGGCGTCGAAAAATATCCGCTGCTGGAGGACGACTGCAACGGGCGCTCCTGCAATCTGCGCTTTCCGGTGGACGACGCCGCCGGCGTCCTCGAGGTCATCGCCACGAAGACCGCACCGCTCTTCGCGTCGATGGAGACGCTGGTCCTGCTCAACCGCGAGTCGCTGGACGAGATGCCGGACCAGCGGACGGCGGTCGATGGGCTTGTCGGCGAGGACAGTGTCTTCGAGCCGGATTCGGATTCAATCGGCGACCAGGTCGAGGATTTTCTCGACCGGCCCGGCCCGGACGACACGACCATCCTCTTCGTGGCGGGCCATGGCATCAACATCGACGAGGACTACTACTTCATCCCGACCGACGGGCGGAAGCAGGACGAGACGAAATGGCGGCGCTCGTCGCTCGTCGACTGGGCCGACATCCAGAAGGCCATGGAGCGGGCCGAGGGCGTGCGCTTCATGCTGCTCGACACGTGCCATGCCGCCAACGCCTTCAATCCGCGCCTCGAAAAGGACGCGGCGGACGCCCGCATCATCGTCTTTTCGGCCACTGCGGCCAACAATACGGCGCTGGAACTCGCCGAACTCGGCCACGGCGTCTTCACCTATTCGATCCTGGCCGGGCTGCGCGGCGAGGCCAAGACCTCGCCGGACGGGGTGACGCTGTTTGGTCTCGCCGACTACATCTCGCGCCAGATGATCGAGCTCACCGGCGCGCGGCAGAAGCCCTACTACTATGTCAGCGGCATCGACAACATGCTGATCGCGCGGCCGTGACAGGCCGGCGTAGCCTAGTCCTCGCAGTCGCCTTCTGGTTCGGCGCCTGCGTCGGCGCGTTTTCCGCCCCGCCCGCCTGCCCGCCTGGCAACGACAATTTCCCGGTCTTCTACAGCGATCCGGCACTGTTCGAGCGCGCGATGGAAAAGGTCGCTGCCATGGAGCCCTCGAACGAGCGGCTCACGGGCATCATCGTTCCGCATCACCTGCTCGCCGACCGGCTCGTGGCGCTCGGCTTCAAGGCGGCGTCCGGCTTCCGCTACAAGCGCATCGTCATCCTGTCGCCGGACCATTTCCGCAAGGCGGAAAAGCCGTTCGCCACGACGATGCGCGGGTTCGACGACGTGTTCGGACCGGTGCGCACCGATGCCGAGGCCGCCGCCCGGCTGCTTGATGGCAATGGCGGCTTCATCGAGGAGTCCTGCCTGTTCGACACGGATCACGGCGTGCGCGCCATGCTGCCCTTCATTCACCGCTACTTTCCGGAGGCGGCTGTCGTGCCCGTCGCGATCTCGATCAAGTCCGATCGGGCGGATTGGGACCGGCTGGGTGACGCGCTGGCGGATATCGTCGATGCGGATACGCTGGTGGTGGAGTCGACCGATTTCTCGCACTACCTGCCGCAGCATGTCGCACGCGGCTTCGACCAGCAGACGCTGAACGTGCTGGCCGCAGGTTCGCCGGATGCCATAGCGGCGCTGCGCCAGCCGGCGCACGCCGATTCCGTCGGGGCGCTCTATGTCCACACGCGGCTGCAGCAGGCCCTGTTCGGCGCCGGGCCGCTGGTCATCGCCAGCGAGAACTCCCAGGCCTATTCGCCCGACTATACGGCTTCGACGACGAGCTATCTCGTCGTGCTGTTCGGCCGTTTCGGACCGGATTTCAACAGCCCCGCCTGGGACGCGAAGCACATCTACTACCTGGCCGGGGACGCAAATTTCGGCCGGGCGATGAAGACCGCCCTGCTTGGGGATGGCGCCAAGGACCGGGTGGTCGGCGCGGTCCGTGGGCTGACCCGGTCGCGCCCGTTGATCGTCAATCTGGAAGGCGTGATCCTGCCCAACGTGCCGGAAGCCATCGACGACATGACGCTCGCCATGCCGGAGGATCTGACGATCGAGATGCTGAAGGCGATCGGCACCGCAGGCGTCGGCCTCGCCAACAACCATGCCATGGACCTCGGCGATTCAGGCTACGCGGAGACCAGGCGGGCGCTGGATACGGCCGGCATACCGAGCTTCGGGCAGGGTGAGCGACTGGCGCTACCCGGCCTCGACATCACGGGCGTGACCGATATCGACACCAACGGCTCGCCGCAGACCGACCTGATCACCGACGACCTGCTCGACAGGCTGGTGGGCAGCGACGCGGTCCGTCCGTCGGTGGCCTTCGTGCACTGGGGTCGCGAATACATCACTGCGCCCTCGCCGCGCGAGAAGGCGCTGACGGAGGCGATGCGGCTGCGATCCGTATCGCTGGTCGTCGGCGCGCATCCACATGTGACCGATGGAAAGCTGGTGGCCGAGGCCGGCGGCGACATGCTGGTGCTGCATTCGCTCGGCAACTTCATCTTCGACCAGTCGGCCGCGCGCGCGAGCGGCGCCCTGCTGGAGGTGCGCCTGTTTGAGCAAGGGACCTTCTTTGCGCGGACAGTTCCCCTGCCCAACCTGTTCGACCTCGCCAAGAGTAAGTGACGTCGAGGTGATTCAGCAGCCGCCCGGATCTTCCGCGAGCGTGCATATCGCCGGCTTCATCGCCGTCTCGAAGGTCGCGGGACGCGGCCTGAAGAAGAAGAGCGAGACCGGCTTGCTCTCGCGCGTCGTGCCGTCGGCGAAATGCGCGGCGATCCTGAACTGGTGAAAGGACGACTTGTCGGCGTTGAGCTTCAGCCGCGCCTTGTAGCTGGTGATGTTCTTGTTGCCCCGCACCGGCATGTCGACCGAGTAGCCACGCTGACCGACCTGCAGTTCCACATCCTGGAACCGCAGGGCTTCCGGAGAGCCACCAAAGCCGTCGCCGCACTCGGCGAGGTCGAACGGTACCTCGATGCGCGCCAGAGAGATGGGAACGCGAAACGGCTCTGACTGCCGGTACACGTTGCCAAAATCGTCGGCCCAGCTGTAGTCGAGCGTGCCGGCAGCGGTGGTGTAGAGCTTGTCCTCGCCCCAGACGAAGTCGGCGATCTCACCGAAGCCGACATCGTTGAACAACTGGCTGCGGCATACGTTCATGCTGTCCACGGACTGGCAGGAGTAACGGCCCGCGTCGAGCTTGGCGGTGTCGACACCGGCCGCGTCGAGGAAGCCGAGTACCGAGACATCCGTGCCCGCGTCGAACGTTGTGAGCGTGGTCTGGAAGATGCGGCTCGCCTCTCCGCCCTCCTCCTCGCCGGTGAACTGCACCGACACGGTGGCGTCGCGCACCTCGCCCCAGCCATGGTTGATGAAGGAGAAGGACGGGCGGAAGCCCCGACAGCCGAAATGCTGTTCGAGCGTCAGCATTGGCTTACGATACGCGTCGCTGTTGATGTCCTTCATTTCGAGCCCGCGGATTTTTGCGCGCGACCCGTCCGTGGTGGCCAGGCCCACTTCAACGAAGGCCGGAGACTTTTCCCAGTCGATTCCAGACAGTGTCCAGTCGCCGGCGGGTATCGCGCCGGTGCCGTTCCAGAAATTGTTGATGTCGTCCGATACCGGATAGATCGCGATGTCCTCGTCGCGCACCAAGTGCTGATAGCGCATCTCGGACTGCTGGTTCATGCGCTCCTCGACCACGACGCCGATCTCGACCTTGCCGGCATCGCCGCCACCGGACTGCGCCTTGATCAGCCCGCCGACCAGCGCGTCGGCCATGACGTCCGGCCGGTTGCCGCCAATCTCGCGGCCGCTTTCCCAGCGCGACGCGTAGCGCGTGCCGCCCGGCAGCGTGGTCGTGCCCTCGCCGGAGCGCAGCCCCGCCACGAAGGTGCCCTCGAAGATCGCGCCGTTCGTGGCGAGATAGCGGCCGCGGCCATCCGGCTTGCCGTGCGCAAACATTCCCTCGTAGCGGTTGCCGGCCTCGTCAATCCACACGACCTGGCCGCTGGCCTCGCCATCGACCCACATGCCGTCGAGGACTGCACCGGTCCGAACTTCGAGGCGGCCCTTGCCATGCGGCCGGCCGCTGCGCAGTTCGCCCTGATAGGTGCTGTATATCGTCTTGGGATCGTAGCTCGCCGAACCCTTGATGCGCCACACCAAGCGGCCCGTGCCGTTGACGCTGCCATCGGGCGCGATGCCGTCCGACACCTGGCCCTGCATCGGCTCCCAGACGAAATCCAGATCCTTTTCGGGGCTTGGACTCCAGACCCGGACCGTTCGGCGCGCCACAGAGCGGGTGTCGGCCTGGTAGACGATCTGCACCCGCTCGGCCCAGGCGGCGTCGGGCGAGGGATTCAGATAGTCGCCGGCATGGGCTGCAGCCAGCATGAGGCTGAACAAGGCCGTGGTTGCGGCCATCCTTGCTGAAATCTTCGCCACCGGTCATGCCCCCATGTCATCGCGAGGCATAAAGGCTAGCGGCGAAGACGGGAGATCGCAACCCGACGCGCGTGTCTGGCAAAAAAGGCCGGCCGCAGTTGCCCGCTGCCGGCCTTGCCGATTCTGGTCAGGTGGCCGCCCGCCGCGCGGCGGAGGTGGCCGCGTTGTCTACTTCCAGAGGTCGTTGATCCAGGCGATGTAGGTCGCGTTGAGGCGCACGGCGAGGTTCGACTGGGCACTCTCGGCCACGTTCACGCCGGTGATGATGCGCTGCTTGCTGGCGCTGTCATAGAAATAGACCGAACTGCCGCTGGAGCCCGGGTAGGTGTCGCAGTCATAGGTGAAGATGTCTTCGGAGATCGCCTCGGCGATGACGTCGCAGGTCGTGCGCCACATCGTGCCCATCGGCTTGTCGCCGGGATAGCCGACGATGTTTGCCGTGAAGTCGGTCAGGTCATCGTAATGCGAGCCCTGCAGATAGCCGAGATTGTTACCGATCGGGTCGACGAGCGTGATGATTCCGAGATCCCAGGGAACGACGGAATCATAGCTGCCCTGGTAGTTGGCGACATAGCCCTCAACCACGTTCAGCGACTCGTAGGGATAGGCGCCGAACGGCGCGTCATCGCCGGTCGAGCCGTTCAGCGACGGCACATACATGACATCCTCGAGCCAGGCCTTGTCCTCGTGGCTGTAGAGGCAGTGAGCGGCCGTCAGAACGGTGCGCGGGCCGATCAGCGTTCCCGAGCAGGACGAGAAGCCATCCTTGGCCTTGCCTTGGATGAAGCCGATCGTGGTGAAGGGATAGACCTTCGTGTTCTTGACCTGGACGCGGTCGTCGGTTCCAAAGACCTGACGGCTGGCTTCCTCGCCTTCCGTGATCGCCGGATCGGCGCCGGACTGCGGGGAGGAGCCCGCATCAGCCTTCTTGCCGGCGCCCCCCTCGAGGGACTTGATGACGATGCCCTTCAGCGCGGCGCTCGGATCGCTGCGCGTCTCCTTGCCATCGCGGGATTTCGTGAGCACCGAGTAGGACTGCAACGCGGCAGCCTCGTCCAGCACCGGCGCGGCGCGGCTTGCGCCCTCTTCCACCTTCGGCACATCGATCGGCTTGGTGGAGCCAATATCGTCCAGCGGCGCACCGCGCGGCGCCTCGCCGTTGCCCGTGCTTCCCTCCGTCATCTGCGCATAGGCGGGCGCGCCCCAAAGCGCGGCCACCGCGATCGTCGTCAACAGGATGTTTCGTGTCAGTCTGTTCATGTGTTTGCTCCCAAAGCCCGTAGAGGAGTGGAACAAATAACAAAAATAATGTCCAGATCGTGATGGCGCTCAAAGAATGTTTCATGCGCGAAAGATTGCGTGATCGACGGTCGTGTACAAGCGCGTCACCTGCGACGCGCGACAACCGCGCCCCAATTAATCCCAGATTTCACACGACAAATTCCCTTCCGCTTTGCCCTTGGGGGGCTTACGGATCGAAGTGGGGGCACGTCACGCGCTCTCGGCAACGCAAGTCTCAGGAGGACAGTTTGACTCGCACCACACGCAGAATATCGTTCGCGATGATCGCGCTGCTTGCATCCGCAGCCGCCTTTCCGGCACTCACCGCGGCCAACGCCGCAGAGGGAAGTGCCCGTCCCGAGCTCTCGCCCATGGAGCGCGTATCGGCTGCCCGCGCCAAGCAGAATGCCGAGGGTGAATCGGATCGCGTCTTCGGCGGCAAGGAAGCCGAGAAGGGCGCCTATCCGTTCCAGGTCGCGCTGCTCAGCAGCGATCGTCTCGACGAATCGGCCCAGTCGCAGCCCAACGCGCAGTTCTGCGGCGGCAGCCTGATTGCGCCGCAGTGGGTGCTGACCGCGGCACATTGCCTGTCCAACCAGGGGGCCGCAATCGGTGCCGAAACCGTGACGGTCCTGACCGAGGCGACCAATCTGGGCGAGGGCAAGCGCTACAAGGTTGTCGAAGTCATCGTCCACGAGGGCTACAGCGAAACCACGCTCGACAACGACATCGGCCTCCTCAAGCTCGCGGAGCCGGCGACCGCGCCGACGATCAACATCGCCAGGGGCGCGACGGAGGACAAGGGCACCTCCACCGTCATCGGCTGGGGCATGATGGAAGACGGCACGTTTCCCAACGACCTGATGGTCGCCGACCTCAATCTCGAACCCAACGCGTCATGCAATGCCGGCATCAAGGAGATCTACGCCCGCGACCTCGGCGTGGCCCTGCGCCAGCTGTCGACCCGCATGCGCTACAATGATGCCGCGGTTGCCGAAGCCACCACGGCGATCTCGAAATACATGAATGACCCGCTGACCGAGAACATGCTGTGCGCCGGCACCACGAGCGGGCAGCGCGATGCCTGCAATGGCGACAGCGGCGGACCGCTGTTCGTGACGGGCGACAGCGGGCCGACGCAGATCGGCATCGTGTCGTGGGGCGAGGGTCCGTTCGACGCCAACGCCGCCTGCGGCCACAAGAATGCCTATGGCGTCTATACGCGGCTCGGCAACTATGCCGACTGGATCAAGGAAAAGGCCGGCCTGTAGGCCCGGACACGCTCATCGCCGGCCTGATGCGCGCGTCGCGTCAGGCCGGCGCATATTCGAAATAGTCGAAGTCGGCGGGGAGCCCTGCCCCGCTCGTGTCGAAGGCGAGCATGCCGACGAAGGCGCCGGTGAAGGAGCCATGCTCGCCGCGGCCCGCCTCGTCGGAAACGATGCTGGCATCGAGATCCGGCCCGACCGGGCGCCAGCCCTCGCCTGAATCCAGCGAAAAGCGCAGCCGCGCCCCGTCGACGTCGGCGGCGAGCCGGACCGGGCCGTCGCCCGGAAGCCCGACGGGGCCGGCGAGCGGGAAGCTCAGCTTCGCGTCCGGCCAGTCGCCGGGACAGGACATGATGGTCGCGACCCGTCCCAGCCTTGCATCGTGGGTGACGGCGAGGAAATGCAGCTTGTGGCGGTTGTAGTAGAGCGTCAGGCCCGCCGCCTGCTGGAAATGCTCGGGGTCGAACGTGACCGACGTCTCGGCGCGGAAGGCAAAGTGTTCCTGGCGGCGCGCCACCAGCGCCTGCTCGAAGAAGCTGCCCAGCGATTCACGGCCGAAGAGCCTGAGATGGCCTGGACGCGCGGCAAGCGAGAAGAGGCGCGCGGGCTCCGGGGTGCGCAGCCACTGGAATTCGGGCGGCAGATTTTCGTCGTCGAAGTCGCGGCGTCCGGGCGCGGCCTGCAGCGGCATGGGCACGGCGTCGGCCGGACCGGGTACCTCGACCGCCGGCACAAGACCGCCCTGCGCGAGATAGAGCCAGCCATCCTCGCGCCAGACGCATTTCTGGATCGCGGTCTCGCGGCCGAGCGGCGAGCGCCGAAGGCCGGGCAGCGGGCGAGCGGTGAGATGGGTATGGTAGAATTCGCCGGACGGCGTCTCCACGACCTGGCCATGACCGGCGCGCTGCAGCGGCGCATCCGGAGCCTCCTTCGAGCTGATCAAGTGAACGTCCGGGTGCATTTCGTAGGGGCCGTCGATGGAACGCGACCGCGCCATGGTCACGGCGTGGTCATAGCCGGTTCCGCCTTCGGCCGTGGTGAGGTAGTAGTAGCCGTTGCGGCGGAAGAGATGCGGGCCCTCGACAAGGCCGCGCGGACTGCCGGCGAAGATGTTCTTCACGGGGCCGACCAGCGCCCTGGCGACCGGATCGCATTCCTGCAGCAGGATGCCGGCAAAGGATGGGCTTTTCGGCTGCCCACCCACGCCATGCGAGACGTGGTTCCACAGCATGTTCAGGAACCACTTGCGACCGTCCTCGTCGTGGAAGAGCGACGGGTCGAAGCCGGAGGAATTGATCCGCACCGGATCCGACCACGGGCCTTCGACCGCCGGCGCGGTGACGATGTAGTTGTGGGTGTCCTTGAAGCTGCCGTCGAGGCGCTTCACGTCGGTGTAGACCAGCCAGAACAGGCCGTCGGCATAGGACAGGCAGGGCGCCCATATGCCGCCGGAGTCCGGATTGCCGCGCATGTCGAGCTGGCTTGCCCGCTCCAGCGGCCGCCTGACGAGCCGCCAGGTGGCGAGATCGGTCGAGTGGTGGATCTGCACGCCGGGATACCATTCGAAGGTCGACGTCGCGATAAAGTAATCCGCCCCGACCCGGCAGATCGACGGATCGGGATTGAAGCCCGGCAAGATGGGGTTCTGGATCACGGCTGCTCCTACTTGCGCGGCGGGCCCTTGCGCTCGGCCGAGGCCGCCCAGAGGTTGATGTCGGCGTCCTTGGCATAGCGGTCGATTTCGGAGAGTTCGCCATCGCTGAACTCGAGGTTCTGCAGCGCGCCGACGCAGTCGTCGATCTGCTCGGGCCGGCTGGCGCCGATGAGCGCCGTCGTGACCCGGCCTTTGCGCAGCACCCAGGCGAGCGCCATCTGGGCGAGCGTCTGGCCGCGCTTTTCGGCAATGGCGTTGAGCGAACGGATCGCGGCCACCGTCTGGTCGTTGATGAAGGACGGGCGCAGCGACTTGCCCTGCGCGGCGCGACTGTCCTGCGGGATGCCATCGAGATATTTTGTCGTCAGCATGCCCTGCGCCAGCGGCGAGAAGACGATCGAGCCGACGCCGAGACCTTCCAGCGTGTCGAGCAGGCCATCGTCCTCGACCCAGCGGTTGAGCATCGAGTAGCTCGGCTGATGGATCAGCATCGGCGTGCCGAGGCTGCGCAGGATGGCCTCCGCCTCGCGCGTGCGCTGCGCGTTGTAGGACGACACGCCGGCATAGAGCGCGCGTCCCGAGCGCACCGCCGTGTCCAGCGCCATCATCGTCTCCTCGAGCGGCGTCTCGGGATCGAAGCGGTGGGAGTAGAAGATGTCGACATAGTCGAGCCCCATGCGCCTGAGGCTCTGGTCGAGGCTCGAAAGCATGTATTTGCGCCCGCCCCACTCGCCATAGGGGCCAGCCCACATCTCGTAGCCGGCCTTGGTGGAGATCACGAGTTCATCGCGGTAGCCGGCGAAGTCGGTGCGCAGTATCTCGCCGAATGCAGTCTCGGCGGAGCCGGCCGGCGGGCCGTAATTGTTGGCAAGGTCGAAATGGGTGATGCCGAGGTCGAAGGCCCTGCGGCAGAGCGCGCGCTTGGTCCGGTGTGGCGTGTCCTCGCCGAAATTGTGCCAGAGGCCGAGCGAGATCGCAGGCAGCTTCAGGCCGGACCTGCCGCAGCGGTTGTACTTCATCGAAGCGTAGCGGTCGGCGGCAGGGGTATAGGGCATGATGGGCTCCGAGTGCTGATTGGTGGCGATCCTTCGCACCCACTCCGGCGGCCGGAGTGGTGTTCGCCACCAGGTCGAAACTACTTCGCCTTCGCCAGCAATGCACGCGCCTCCTTCGGTCCGAGTGCCGCCGGCTGATCGCAGGTCGTCTGCATGTCGACGAACTTGCCCGTCTCGCCGGACTTGAGAATGCCGGTCATGACGTCGATGGCGTGGAGCGCGAGTTCCAGCGAGCAGCGGTGCGGCCGGTCGGCGATGATGGCCAGGGCCATGTCGGCAAGGCCCGCGGTCCGGTAGTTGGCTCTCAACCCTCCCGGATGGTCGTCGTTCGACCTCGAGAAGGGATGATCCCATGCCGGCATCTTCGTCACGGCCTTGGCGCCCCTCGTGTAGCTCACCGCACCGCCGAAGAAGTTCGGATCGGGCACATGCACCGTGCCCTCCTCGCCGTAGAGTTCCATCGGCGCGTGGCCGTGCTGCCAGACGTCCCAGCTTGCATTGAAGGTGATCACGGCGCCGTTCTCGAATTCCATCAGCGCGTGGATCGTCGTCGGCGTCGAGACCGGGATCTTCTCGCCGTTTCTCGGCCCATTGGCGATCGTGCGCTCCTTCTGCGGCACGGAAGCAAGGGCTGCGACGCGCTTCACCGGCCCGACGAGCTGGACCAGATTGGCGATGTAATAGGGTCCGAGATCGAGGATGGGGCCGCCGCCGGGCACGAAGAAGAAATCGGGGTTCGGATGCCAGTGCTCCATGCCGTGGCTGAGCACATGGCAGGTGCCGCTGGTGATTTTCCCCAGCTTGCCGGTGTCGATCAGGTTGCGGACGAACTGGTGCGAGCCGCCGAGGAAGGTGTCGGGCGCGGAGCCGATCCGCAGGCCCTTCTTCTCGGCGCGCTTTTTCAGGTCGAGACCTTCCTTGACGGAGAGCACGAAGGGCTTTTCCGAATAAACGTGCTTGCCCGCGTCGAGGGCCTGCTTCGACACCCCGTAATGGGCCGCCGGGATCGTCAGGTTGACGATGATGTCGATGTCGGCGGCGGCGAGAAGGCCCTCCACCGTCTCGGCGCGCAGCCCGAACTCCTTTGCCCGCGCCGCGGCGGCGTCCGGGTTGAGGTCGGCGCAAGCGCGCATGGTGATGCCGCGAAACAAGGGCGCCAGCGAGAAATAGGCCTTCGAGATGTTGCCGCAGCCGATGACGCCAATACCGAGTGTCTTTGCCATGTGCCTGTCCTAGAATGCCTTGACCGTCTCGATCGATCGCTGGGCGAAGCGCGCGAGATTGTTGGGATTGTCATGTTCCATGATGAAATACTTTGCCGGCGTGCCGGACTTCAGGCGATCGATCAAGCCCTTCCAGTCGACGGTGCCGAAGCCGACGTCGGACCAGCCGTCCTCGTCGACGCCCTTGCCGGGCCTGGCGATGTCCTTGACATGAACGGCGACGATGCGGCGGGCATGCATGTCTATCCATTCGAGGGGATCGCCGCCGCCGCGAATGATCCAGGCGACATCCATTTCCCAGCCGATACCCGGCGCCGCCTCGAGAATGTGCGTCTGCGGCACGGATCCATCCGGCAGCGCGGCGAACTCGAAATCGTGATTGTGCCAGGCAAAGGCAAAGCCCGCATCGTTGACCTTCTTGCCGACCTCGCCAAGCCGGCGGCCGAAGGCGGTCCAGCCGGCGGCGTCGGCAGGGCGCTGGTCCGCCGCCAGATGCGGGCAGGCGATCAGCTCCATGCCAAGCGTGGTGGCCGTCGCCTTGACCTTCAAGAAGTCCTTCTCCAGCGCGTCGATGGAAAAGTGCCCGCTTGTCATCGCAAGCCCGTTCTCGTCGAGTGACGCGCGAAAGGCCGGCGGATCCGCGTAGACCCCGCCAAAGCCCTCGACCTGGCCGTAGCCAAATTCGGCAAGCGCCCTCAGGACATCCGTCCAGGGCTCGAAGTTGCGCGCGCTGTAGAGTTGAAACGACCAGGACATGTGTCCCTCCTGTGCTGGATCTCGAAGAACTAAAGCCGTTCGCCGCTTGCCGCGTCGAAAAGCGAGGCGTTCAGCGGGTCGAAGCCGATCTCGACCTTGTCGCCGGTGCGCGGGGCACGGTCGGAGGACACGCGCATCGTGATCGCCTGCCCGCCAAGCTGGGACCATAGCAGCGTGTCCGACCCCATGGGCTCGACGATTTCGATGGTGGCCTCGTGCGAAAACGGCCAGTCGTCGCCGCGGTCGACCGCAATGTGTTCCGGCCGGACGCCGAAGACGACGTCTCCATGCGGCGCCTCCCGGTTCTGGAATTCGTAGTTGGCCAGATCGATCTCGAAGCCGTTAGCCACGAACCAGGGCGCCGCGCCGCGCCGCTCGAGACGCCCGTTGAGAAAGTTCATGCCGGGCGACCCGATGAAGCCCGCGACATAGAGGTTGACGGGCCGGCTGTAGATGATCTGCGGAGCGTCGAGCTGCTGTATCAGGCCGCCGCGCATGACCGCGATGCGGTCGGCGAGCGTCATCGCCTCGATCTGGTCGTGGGTGACGTAGATCATGGTGTTCTTCAGCTTCTGGTGCAGCCGCTTGATCTCGACGCGCAATTCCGAGCGCAGCTTGGCGTCGAGGTTGGAGAGCGGCTCGTCGAACAGGAACACGTCGACGTCACGCACCAGGGCCCGGCCGATGGCGACGCGCTGGCGTTGGCCGCCGGACAGCTGCGAGGGCTTGCGGTCGAGCAGCGGTTCGATTTGCAGGATTTCGGCGGTGCGCGCGATGCGCCGCGCGATATCGTCCTTCGGTACCTTGGCGTTCTTGAGGCCGAAGGTCAGATTGCCCCGCACCGTCATCTGCGGATACAGCGCGTAGGACTGGAACACCATGCCGATGCCGCGGTCCTTGGGCTCTTCCCAGGTGACGTTCTTGCCCTTGATGAAGATCTGGCCGTCGGACACGTCGATCAGGCCGGCGATGCAGTTCAGGAGCGTCGATTTTCCGCAGCCCGACGGGCCGAGCAGGACGAGAAACTCGCCGTCCGCCACGTCGAGATCGAGATCCTTCAGCACCGAGACGGCGCCGAAATTGAGCGACAGCTCCTTGACCGAGACACTTTTCAAAGCGCTACCCCTTCACCGCACCGGCAGCGATGCCGCGCACGAACAGCCTTCCGGACGCGAAATAGACGATCAGCGGGACCAGCCCGGTGAGGATCGTCGCCGCCATGTTGACGTTGTACTCCTTCACCCCCTGCACGGAGTTGACGATGTTGTTGAGCTGCACCGTCATCGGGTAGGTTTCAGGCATGGTGTAGATGATGCCGAACAGGAAGTCGTTCCAGATGCCCGTGACCTGCAGGATGATGGCGACCACGAAGATCGGCAGCGCCATCGGCAGCATGATCTTGAAGTAGATGCCCCAGAACCCCGCGCCGTCGACGCGCGCCGCCTTGAACAGTTCCTCCGGCACCGAGCTGAAGTAGTTGCGGAACAGGAGCGTCAAGATCGGCATGCCGAAGATCGAGTGCACGATCACCAGACCCCACAGCGTGCCATAGAGGCCCATCTCGCGCAGCAGGATGACGATCGGGTAGATCATCACCTGGTAGGGAATGAAGGCGCCGACGATCAGAATGGTGAAGAACAGATTGGCGCCCTTGAAGCGCCAGTTGGCCAGCGCATAGCCGTTCACCGAGGCGACCGCGATCGAGAAGATGACGGACGGCACGGTGATGCGGACCGAATTCCAGAAGCCGCGCGAGAGGCCGTCGCAGTTCAGGCCGGTGCAGGCTGTCGCCCAGGCCTTGACCCAGGGCTCAAAGGTGATCTCGACAGGCGGCGCAAAGATGTTGCCGAGCCGGATCTCCGGCATGCCCTTCAGCGAGGTGACGACCATCACGTAGAGCGGCAGGAGATAGTAGGCGGCCACGACGATCAGTGTGCCGTAGATGAAGATGTTGCGGCGCGACAGGACGCGGCGCGGCCTGGCACCGCGTGGGCCGGAGAGCCGGCTGGCGACCGGATCGACGCCGGCTGCGACCGTGTTGAGGGTCTGCACGTCAGCCACGCTTGCGCCCTCCGAACTCGAGATAGGCCCACGGCACGACGATGATGATCACCGACAGCAGCATCATGGTCGACGCGGCAAAACCCTGGCCGAGATTCTGGGCCAGGAACATGTAGTCGTAGACATATTTTGCCGGCACTTCGGACGCGCCGCCCGGCCCGCCGCTCGTCTGCGCCACGACAAGGTCATACAGGCGCACGATGCCCGACGCGATGATCACGAGTGTGGTGATGAAGACCGGCCGCATCATCGGGATGACGATGAAGATATAGGTCTTCCACATCGGGATGCCGTCGACGCGCGCAGCCTTCCAGATGTCCTCGTCGATGCCGCGCAGGCCGGCCAGCATCAGGCACATGACGAGGCCCGTGCCCTGCCACAGGCCGGCGATCAGGATGCCGTAGATGACGATGTCCTGGTCGTAGAGCGGGTTGAAGGTGAAGCTCTCCCAGCCGAGGCTGCGCACGATGTGCTGGACGCCGAAATCCGGATTGAGGATCCACTGCCAGGTCAGCCCGGTGACGACGAAGGACAGCGCGAAGGGATAGAGGAAGATGGTACGGAAGACGCCTTCGAAGCGGATCTTCTGATCGAGCAATGCGGCGAGCACGAAGCCGATCACCAGCGAGAAGATCAGCGAGAGAATGCCGTAGACGAACAAGTTCTCGATCGACGTCCACCAGCGCGATGCCGACCAGAGCCGCTCGTACTGGTCCAGCCCGACGAAGTTCAGCCGCGGCAGAAGTTTCGAGTTAGTGAAGGAGTAGACGACGGTCCACACCGTTCCGCCCAGGAAGACGCAGAGCGCCGTCAGGATCATCGGGACCGACGCGACCTTCGCGTTCAGGTTCCTGAACAGCTGGCTCGGGCGGCGATTGGGGGTGGCGCTACTCATCTGCTGCTCGCGATCCGCAAGCAGGCAGGCCGATCCGCATAGGGCTCGGCCCGCCTGTCCCTGTACAGGATGGTCAGTCGGCCGAGCCGATGATGTCCGCAAAGCGCTTCTGCGCGTCTTCCGGCGTCATCGACGGCGTCTTGAAGAACTCGACGAACAGGTCGTTGAGCTGGTTGTTGGTGTCCTCGGTGTTGAGCTGGTTGGTATCCGGGATGATGTTGCCCGCGGCGAGGATGTCGAGGCCCTTCTTCATGCAATCGTTGGCGGCGGTGACGTCGACGTCGCCGCGCACCGGCACGGAACCCTTCTTCAGGTTGAACGCGACCTGGGTGGCGGCGCTGAGCATGGTGGAGGCCAGCACTTCCTGGGCAGCCGACTTGTCGGCGTCGTCAAGCTTGGGGAAGTAGAAGGAGTCGCCGCCCGTCGAGATGAGTTCGTTGACGCCGAGACCCGGCAGGCAGGTGTAGTCCTTGCCGGCGACCTGCCCGGCCACCTGGAACTCGCCCTGCGCCCAGTCGCCCATGATCTGGCCGCCGGCCTGGCCGGTGATCACAAGATTGGTCGCCTGGTTCCAGTCCTGCACGTTGGACTTGGCCGACAGCTTGCGGGCGTCGTCCGCCGCCTTGAAGACCTTGGCGATTTCCGGCCCGGCGGCTGCTTCCGCGTCGTGGTCCTGGTAGACCTTGAGGAAGACGTCCTTGCCGGCGATGGCGGGGATAAGCACGTTGAAGGTGCCGGTGGTCTGCCAGGACTGGCCGCCGATGGCGAGCGGGATCTTGCCGGCCTTTTCGAGCGCGGGACCGGCGGCGACGAATTCGTCCCAGTTCTTCGGCACCGGCACGCCGGCCTCTTCGAACGCCTTGTTGGAGAGCCACAGCCACTGCCAGGAATGGATGTTGATCGGCACGCAGTAGACCTTGCCGTCCACCGTGCAGCCTTCGAGCAGGCTGGCCGGACGGACGACGTCCTTCCAGTTTTCCTTTGCCGCGAGATCCGTGAAGTCGCGAAGCAGGCCGGCCTCGACCAGTTCCTCGGCCTGACGGCCGGTGTTGAACTGTGTTGCCCCCATCGGGGAGCCGCCCGTGATGCGGCTGACCATGACCGGACGGGCCGTGCTGCCGCCACCGGCGATGGCGCCGTCGACCCACTTGTTGCCGGTGGCATCGAAGGCCTTGGCGAGTTCCGCGACCGCCGCAGCCTCGCCGCCGGAGGTCCACCAGTGTGTCACTTCGAGGTCGGCCGCCGCGGCCTGTCCGGCCATGGCGCCAGCTGCAAGCGCCGCGCATGCCACGGTCGTGAAATAATGACGCATTCTCGTTCCTCCCAGAAATCTGAAACGTTACAGATTTTGATTATTGGATTTGGTCGCCCGGCGCAACCGATAATTCGCCACGCCATGGTTTTCGACGTCGAGCTCTCCTCGCGACGAGCGGACGCATGCTGCAGCGCAAACGAGAATCTGCTGCAATGCCCAAAAATGGCAGTATTCCTGTCCAATCTGGGCGTCTGGCCGGGTGAACCGCTGGGCGGCGCCGACAGCTGCCGCGCCGAAGCCAGGCCGCCCCTGCCCCAGCGGTGGAATTCCTTTCCTTCCTGTAACGTTTCAGTTTATGCAGGCTCGTGCGAATGCGGGCGGCTTGCCCGCACAATGACGGATTGTGGCCTCACGGAGCGGCTGATAGGCCGAGACCATGGAAACGCAGGAACCTGCCGACATCGCCGGGGATCGTTCTGAGGAGGCCAGCAGGCCGACACTCAAGACGATTGCGTTCATGACGGGGCTTGGTGTGACGACGGTTTCACGGGCGCTGAAGGACGCACCCGAGATCGGCGAGGAGACGCGCAAGCGGGTGCAGCTCGTTGCGCGCCAGGTCGGCTACAGGCCAAACCGCGCCGGCGTTCGCCTGCGCACCGGCAAGACCAACGTGATCAGCCTCGTGCTCAACACAGAGGAGCAGGTGGGCGGCTTCGTGTCCGACCTGATCTACGGCATTTCCGAAGAGCTTGCCGCCACGCCCTACCATCTGATCGTGACGCCCTATTCGCGCACCAACGATCCGATGGAGCCCGTGCGCTACATCGTGGAGACGGGCTCGGCGGACGGCATCATCATCTCGCGCACCGAGCCGCGCGACCCGCGCATCCGCTATCTGACGGACCACCACTTTCCCTTCGCCACGCATGGCCGGTCGGCGATGGGGCTCGAGCATCCCTACCACGACTTCGACAACCGGGCCTTCGCCGTGGAAGCCGTGCGCAAGCTGCACGCGCTGGGCAGGCAACGCCTGGCGCTGCTCGCGCCGCCGTCCAACCTCAGCTACTCCCACCACATGCGCGAGGGGTTCCTGGAAGGCCTCGGCGAAAGCGGGCTGACGGAAGTCTCCTTTTCCGGCGTCACGGTCGACGATTCGATCGACGACATCCGCGCCCGCACCGTCGAGCTGATGGGCCGGCGGACCCGGCCCGACGGGATCGTGAGCGGCAGCGGGCAGGCGACGTTTGCGGTGGTCGCGGCCATCGAGGATTGCGGCCTAGCGGTGGGCGTCGATGTCGACATCGTGTCAAAACAGTCGTCGCGGCTCCTGCATCTTCTGCGGCCGACGCTCTACGTCGTCAATGAAAGCGTGCGGGACGCCGGCCGGGCACTGGCCCGCACAGTGCTCGGCGCGATTGCCGGCAGGCCGGTGCGCACGCTGCAGAGCCTGGCCGCGCCGGCCGCGGTCGAAACGCGGTAGGGTCCCTTGTTTCGGACGGGTGGTGCGTCCTTCGAGGCTCCCCTTCGACTGGCCGCCGCTACGCGGCGACCGCTCAGGATCGCACCTCAGGATGAGGGCCGTTGCACCGATGCCCTAACCGAGATGCATTCTCTACCGCACCACGCTTGGAACTGTGTGTGGAATAGACACAACGCCCATGACCGGGCGCACAATTTCGACGGTCCTCATGCTGAGGTGCGAGCCCGCGCAAGCGTCGACGAGGCTGGCGAAATCCCAGCGGGCGATCCTCGAAGGACGCACATTATCGCCGGCCACGAGCGGCCCCTCGCGCGTCAGCCGCCCATCGCCGCGCCCGGGAGATAGAGGATGACCTCTCGGATCTCGTAGACGGCGGTCGGGTTCATCTTGCGGAGATCACGGGCTGCAGCGATCGCCTCGTCGCTGTCGGCGCAGTCGAGCACATAGAAGCCCAGCAGTTGCTCCTTGGTCTCGGCGAAGGGACCGTCGGTGACGACGCCGTCTCCCGCGCCGCGCAGGGTAAAGGCCCGGCCGGTGGGACCCAACCGCGCCGCCGGCCCGAGCTGGCCCTCCTCCGTCAGCCGGCGATGGACCTTGTGCAGGTCCTCCATCAGGGCGGCGTCCTCGTCGGGCGACCAGGATTCGACGATGCCCGCGGCGTGATAGGCGAGGATGGCGTAGATCATGGCTCAGACGGCTCCGCTGCCCCACGGACCGTGGAAGGCGCCCGGACCGTCGATGCGCTCGAAGCCATGCGCGCCAAAGAAGTCGCGCTGCGCCTGGATCAGGTTGGAGGTGCCGCGGCCTTGGCGATAGCTGTCGAAATAGGCGAGCGCCGAGGACAGCGCGGGGGTCGGCAGTCCGGCCTCCGCGGCGCGCGCCACGATGCGGCGCAGCGACGGGTGCGCCTCCTGCATCATGGTGACGAAAGCCGGCGCCATCAGGAGGTTGGACAGCGAGGCGCTCTTGCCGAAGGCTTCGGCAAGCGTGCCCAGGAACTGCGAGCGGATGATGCAGCCGGCGCGCCAGATCTTTGCAATCGTGGGCAACGGCAGGTTCCAGCCGAACTCCTTTGACGCCACGTTCATGACGGCAAAGCCTTGCGCGTAGGCCGCGATCTTGCCGGCAAAGAGCGCGAGTTCGAGGTCGGCCAGCAGTGCGGCTCGGTCGCCTTCGATCCGCGCCATGGTGTTGGGCCCATAGTTCGCCTCGGCGGCCAGCCGCTCGTCGCGGATCGACGACAGGACGCGCGCGGCGACGGCTGCCTCGATGGCGGTTGCCGGGACGCCGAGCGTCTGAGCCTCGATGACCGACCATTTGCCGGTGCCCTTCTGGCCGGCGCGGTCGAGGATGACGTCGACCATCGGCACTCCGGTCTTCGGGTCATCGGCCATGAGAACGGTCGCGGTGATCTCGATGAGGTAGGAGTTCAGCCGGCCCCTGTTCCACTGAGCAAATACCGCGCCGATCTCCTTGGGCGCCATGCCGAGGCCGTCGCGCAGGACACCATAAATCTCGGCGATCATCTGCATGTCGGCATATTCGATGCCGTTGTGGATGGTCTTGACGAAGTGGCCGGCGCCGTTGCGGCCGAGCCAGGCGGCGCATGGCTCGCCTTCGTACTTCGCGGAAATGTCGGTCAGGATCTTCTCGACGCGCGTGAACGACTCTGGCGTGCCGCCGACCATGATCGACGGGCCGTGGCGCGCGCCCTCCTCGCCGCCCGAGACGCCCATGCCGATAAAGGTCAGGCCGGAGCCGTCCAGTTCGTTGAAGCGGCGCATCGTGTCGCGGAAATTGGCGTTGCCGGCGTCGATGATGATGTCGTTGGCCGACAGGACGTCGCGCAAAGCCGCGATCTGCTCGTCAACCGGCTTGCCGGCCTGGGTCATGATGATGACCGGGCGCGGTGGGGCGATGGTGGCCGCGAGTTCGGCCATCGATTCGCAGGGAATGACCATGTCGCGGAGCGCGCCGGCATTTTCGGCGAACGCCGTGGTGCGCGCCGTGGTGCGGTTGAACACCGCGATCCTGTGGCCGTTTTCAGCAATGTTGAGCGCAAGGTTCGAGCCCATCACGCCGAGCCCGATCAGTCCGATTTCGGCTTTTTCCATCATCAAGTCCTGCGTTCAGCTTTCGGGTTTTTCGGGCCGGCGATGTTTGACGCCCCTATCACGCTTCGTCAACACGCCTGTGACCGGGTCAGCCGGCGCGCCGCTTTCGTCCATAGAGTTCGAAGCGGTGATGCACGATGTCGTAGCCGAGCCGGGCCGCGATTTCGTCCTGCAGCTTTTCGATCATGTCGGACTTGAACTCGACCACGTCCCCTGTCTCGATGTCGATCAGGTGGTCGTGATGGTCGCTGCCGGCCTGCTCGAACCGCGACGGCCCGCCCTCGAAGGCATGGCGGTGGATCGCTCCCATGGTCTCGAGCAACTTCATGGTGCGATAGACCGTCGACAGCGAGATGCTCTGGTCGATCGCGACAGACCGCCTGAAGATCTCGAGCGCATCGGGATGGTCGCCGCTTTCCGACAGAATCCCGAGAATGATGCGGCGCGGCCGGGTGATCCGCACGCCCGCCTTGCGCAGTGTCCGCTCGTAGTCGGGCTTGGTCTTTTTCGGTTTGGCCATCGCCCGACTATGCGCCAGATGACATCCAGTTGCAAACGCGGCCGACCGATTTGCAGACCCGGCCAAGCCTTCCCGTGCGTCCATTGCCGCCTTGCCGCCACGCCATTTCCGGTTCGGCAGGGGCCGCCATGACCTCGCTTGTTGCAAACGATTTGCAATTGCATTGACAGAAGGCCGCGACCTTCCTATCTTGGCACAGTGACCGGACCTCCGCCCAAAGGACACCCATGCTTCGTCGCGCATTGCTCACATCGCTGGCCGCTCTTGTCTGTGCGGCCGTGCTGTCGTCCTCCGGACCGGCGGCAATGGCCGAGGACGGCAAGAAGCTCAATGTCGTCACGACCTTCACGGTGATCGCCGACATCGCGCGCAATGTGGCGGGCGATGCGGCCACCGTCATCTCGATCACCAAGCCGGGCGCGGAGATCCACAACTACCAGCCGACGCCAAGAGACCTGGTCGCGGCGCAGAGCGCCGACCTGATCCTGTGGAACGGGCTCAACCTGGAACTCTGGTTCGAGAAGTTCTTTTCCAACCTCGAGGATGTGCCGAGCGTCGTCGTCTCCGATGGCGTCGAGCCGATGGGCATCGCCGAAGGGCCCTACACGGGCAAGCCCAACCCGCACGCCTGGATGTCGCCGCAGGCGGTGGCCATCTATGTGGACAACATCCGCAAGGCAATGTCCGAGAACGATCCGGCCAATGCGGATGTCTACGCTGCCAATGCCAAGGCGTATGTCGCCGAGATCAACGCCACGGTGGAGCCGGCGCGCGCGGCGCTTGCGGCCATTCCCGAGGAGCGCCGCTGGCTCGTGACGAGCGAGGGCGCCTTCTCCTATCTGGCGCGTGACTTCGGCCTGAAGGAGCTGTTCCTGTGGCCGATCAATGCCGATCAGCAGGGAACGCCGCAACAGGTGCGCAAGGTGATCGACGTGATGCGCGCCAATGCCATCCCGGCCATCTTCTCCGAAAGCACCGTATCGCCGGATCCCGCCGAGCAGGTGGCACGCGAAACGGGTGCGGCTTATGGCGGCGTTCTCTATGTCGATTCGCTGAGCGACGCGGATGGACCCGTCCCGACCTACCTCGACATGCTGCGGGTGACGACGGAGACCATCGCCAAGGCGCTGGTGCCATGAACGCGCCGCTGGCGGTTGCCCCGACCCTCAATGGCGCGGCATCGGGGCTGTCGGCCAAGGGCGTGACCGTGACCTACCGCAACGGCCAGACAGCCCTGCGCGACGCGAGCTTTTCCATCCCGCGCGGCACGATCACGGCGCTGGTCGGCGTCAATGGCAGCGGAAAATCCACGCTGTTCAAGGCCATCATGGGTTTCGTTCCGCTGGCTGCGGGGACCGTCGCCATCATGGGCGAGCCGGCGAAGCAAGCGCTTGCGCGCAACATGGTCGCCTATGTGCCGCAGAGCGAGGATGTCGACTGGAATTTCCCCGTCCTGGTCGAGGACGTCGTCATGATGGGGCGCTACGGACACATGAATTTCCTGCGCATGACGCGTCCCGTCGATCGCGAAGCGGTCGACGCAGCGCTCGGGCGCGTCGGCATGCTGGCGTTTCGCAAGCGCCAGATCGGCGAACTGTCGGGCGGCCAGAAGAAGCGCGTGTTCCTGGCGCGCGCACTTGCCCAGGATGGCAAGGTGATCCTGCTCGACGAACCCTTCACCGGCGTCGATGTGCGCACGGAAGAGCAGATCATCGCGCTGCTGCAGGACCTGCGCGACGAAGGCCGCGTGATGCTGGTCTCGACGCACAATCTGGGCAGCGTGCCCCGGTTCTGCGACCGCGCCATCCTGATCAACCGCACCGTGCTGGCCGCGGGTCCGACGGCCGAGGTCTTCACCCATGCCAATCTGGAAAAGACCTTTGGCGGCGTGCTGCGCCAGTTCACGCTGGGCGGCGCCGACCTGCACGACGATGCCGATACGCGGCGGGTGACCGTTCTCACCGACGACGAGCACCCCTTCGTCATTTATGGCGACCGCGCGGATGCGGCGGCGGTCGATCCGGAGAAACAGCCGCGGTGATCGCCCTTCTCGCCGAGCCGTTCTCCTATGGCTACATGGTCAACGCCATGTGGGTTTCGGCGCTCGTCGGCGGCGTATGCGCCTTCCTGTCGGCCTATCTCATGCTGAAGGGCTGGTCGCTGATCGGCGATGCGCTGTCGCACGCCATCGTTCCCGGGGTTGCCGGCGCCTACATGCTCGGGCTGCCCTTCGCGCTCGGCGCATTCCTGTCCGGCGGCCTTGCGGCCGGCGCGATGCTCTTCCTCAACCAGCGCACCAAGCTCAAGGAAGATGCGATCATCGGGCTGATCTTCACCTCCTTCTTCGGGCTCGGCCTGTTCATGATCTCGCTGTCGCCGGCCTCGGTGAACATCCAGACCATCATCCTCGGCAACATCCTGGCCGTGACCCCATCCGACACGCTGCAGCTCGTCCTCATCGGCGGCATCTCGCTCATAATCCTTCTCGCCAAGTGGAAGGACCTCATGGTGGTGTTCTTCGACGAGAACCATGCGCGCTCCATCGGCATCAATCCCGACCGGCTCAAGATCCTGTTCTTCACGCTGCTCAGCGCGTCGACCGTGGCAGCCCTGCAGACGGTCGGCGCCTTCCTGGTCATCGCCATGGTGGTGACGCCTGGCGCGACCGCCTACCTCCTGACCGACCGCTTTCCGCGCCTGATCGCGCTCAGCGTCGCCATCGGCTCGATCACGAGTTTCGTCGGCGCCTATGTCAGCTACTTCCTCGACGGGGCGACAGGCGGCGTCATCGTCGTGCTGCAGACCGCCGTCTTTCTTCTGGCCTTCGTCTTCGCCCCCAAGCACGGCATGCTGGCTGCGCGCCGCAGGTCGCGCGAAGCGCTGGAAACCGGTCCATGATCGAGACGGTGCTGCAGCCTTTCGCCTTCCCGTTCATGCAGCAGGCTTTCGTGATCGCGCTGCTCGTCGCCCTGCCGATGGCGCTGCTGTCCTGCTTCCTGGTGCTCAAGGGCTGGTCGCTGATGGGCGACGCCATAAGCCACGCCGTGCTGCCTGGCATCGTTTTGGCCTACATTGCGGGTATTCCGCTCGGCGTCGGCGCATTCGGCGCCGGCATGTTCTGCGCGCTGGCAACGGGTTATCTCAAGGAAAACAGCCGCATCAAGGAGGACACGGTGATGGGCATCGTGTTCTCGGGCATGTTTGGCCTGGGCATCGTACTCTACACGAAAATCCAGTCCGACGTGCATCTCGACCACATCCTGTTCGGCGACATTCTGGGCGTGACCTGGTTCGACGTCGCAGAGAGCGGCGTCATCGCGGCTCTTTCGGTCGCGGCCATACTGGTCTTCCGCCGCGATCTCCTGCTGCATGCCTTCGATCCGCAGCACGCGCAGGCGATCGGCCTGCCGGTGCGCCTGCTGCACTACGGGTTGCTTGCCGTTCTCTCGCTCACCATCGTCGGCGCCCTGAAGGCGGTGGGCATCATCCTCGCCATCGCCATGCTGATCGCGCCAGGCGCCATCGCCTATCTGCTTACGGCGCGCTTCGAGCGCATGCTCGCCGTTTCGGTTGCTGTCTCCGTGACCGCCGCGATCACTGGGGTCTACGCCAGCTTCTTCCTCGACTCGGCACCGGCGCCCACCATCGTCCTCATCATGAGCATCGGCTTCGTCGCCGCGTTCCTCTACGCGCGCCTGCGCGCCGGGCGGATCGAGCGCGGCATCGCGGGGGATGCCGCACCGCGATAGGGGCGACGGCATAGGCCTTGCCAATGGCCAAATTGGCGCCAACATAGGCACAATGGAACCACCGAACGAACCCGTACGCCTGAGCCGACCGGCCGAGAAACGGTGGCGCATATCAGTCGCCGCCATCATGGCGCTGAGTTTTGGCGCGCTGGTTCTCCTTTCGGTGGGAGGCGTCCTCGCGCTCACGGTCGGTGCGAACTACCGAAACACATTCGATCTCCTCGGTGCCCGTTCGGCCCTCCTGGTGGACGCCATGGAGGAATCGCTTCGCGCTCATCTCGGACGCGCCCAGGATTCCGTCGAGGGTGTCGCGGCGCTCTACGGACAGGGTGCGTTCGACATCGACGATGGCGTCGCGATGACGTCCGTGCTGGCGGGAGCCCTGGTCGGCGCGCCGGGTGCCACCGGTATGCTGATCTATCTCGAGGACGGCACCTATCGCGGTCCCATCCGGCAGGATGGCGCGGAAACCGCGACATTCGACCATGTCGCGCCGACACAGGTCACGGCGCCCGAGATCCTTGCAGCCCTCGAAGAGCGGCGGCGCGTCGAGGGCGTCCAATGGGGCGCGTTCGTCACCGACGAACACGGCGTGTACGCGAATGTGTCGGTACCACTCATGCGTGATGGCGTACGCATGGGCTGGGTTATCGCCCCGGTCGAACTGGCGACCCTGTCGACGATCACCTCGCAGCTTTCCAAGCGCTATGCGACCCATGCCTTCATCCTCTACGACGGCAACCGCGTCATCGCCGATGAGAAGCTCGCCGGCTCGGGAGAGGCAGTCGAGGCTGCGTCCAAGGCACTGGTGACGCTCGACCTGTTCGGAGACCCGGTGCTCGCGCGCTTCCAGCAGCGACGTGCGATCGAGAATTTCAACGGCTCCGCACGCGGCGTGGAGATCTCGGAAATCACGGTTCCGGACGACGATCCGGGGCTGCTTGCCTATGGGGGCGAGGACGTCTTCATCACCATGACCAAGATGATCCCCGGCTACGGCCCGCGGCCCTGGGTGCTTGGCGCCTACTATACGCGCGGCGAAGTCGGGGACGAGGTGATCCGGGCCTGGCGCTCGGGCGTTCTGGGCCTCTCGGCACTGGTCATGGCGGTCCTTGCTGCCGTGCTTCTGGGCAAGCGCCTGGCGCGGCCGGTGCGCGAAATCGCGGACCAGGCGCAACGGGTGGCGGGCTTCGAACTGGACCAGGTGACGCCGCTGCCGCGCAGCCGCGTGCGCGAACTGGATGAACAGGCGGTGGCGTTCAATGCGATGCTGACCGGCCTGCGGGCCTTCTCCACCTATATTCCCCGTTCGCTCGTGGCCAAGCTCGTGCGAAGCGGCGAGAGCGGGGCAAGCGAGTCACGCCATGCCATCGTCACCGTCATGTTCACAGACATCGCCGGCTTCACCACCATGTCGGAATCGATGGAGGCTTCGGCGGCGGCGACGCTGCTCAATCATCATTTCGCTATCCTGTGCGAGGCGGTCGACGATCAGGGCGGCACGGTGGACAAGTTCCTTGGCGACGGGATGATGGCCTTCTTCGGCGCTCCCGATCGCCTGAAGGGCCATGCGGCGGCGGCAGTGCGGGCGGCGGCGGCGATCCGCGACAGGCTGAGCGCCGACAACCGCCTCGCAGAACAGGAGGGACGGCCGACGCTGCGGACACGCATCGGCATCCATACCGGCCCGGTCATCGTCGGCAATATCGGCGCCTCGGACCGGGTCAACTACACGATCATCGGCGACACGGTGAATGTCAGCCAACGGCTGCAGGGGATCGGCAAGCTCGTCGCGTCCGATGCGGAGACAGCGATCGTGGTTTCAGGCGAAACGGCATCGCGCCTCGACGAGCGCGTCGAGCTCACCAGCGCGGGCAAGCACCGGCTGCGCGGCCGTGGCGAGCCGGTCGAGGTGTTCGTCGTCGGCGCCGTTGCGGATGTCGCTATGCGGCTCGATGCGGTGCAGGGCTCCGGCGCGGCATAGACCCTTCGAACCCTGTCGCTTCCCCTGCGAATCGGGGGAACCGCCCGGGCCGGCCTTGTAGTCTGCCTGTCGGGCAACGATATCCGGGGAGTGCCCACCTCCGCCGCGCCTGCGGCGACAACTCCCCACCGAAAGACAGACCATGACATCGCCTCTTCTCGATTCGCTCACCGTTGGCGCCCTGACCTTGCCAAATCGGGTCATCCTGGCCCCGCTCACGCGCAAGCGTGCCGGGCCGACGCGCGTCCCCAACGCGATGATGGCGCAGTATTACGCCCAGCGCGCCGGCGCCGGCCTTGTCTTCAGCGAAGCGACCAGCGTGACTCCGCAGGGCGTCGGCTACCCCGGAACGCCCGGCATCTGGTCCGAGGCACAGGTCGAAGGCTGGCGTGGTGTCACCGACGCCGTCCACGCGGCAGGCGGACAGATGATCCTGCAGCTCTGGCATGTCGGCCGGATCTCCGACCCCGAACTCCTCGATGGCGCATTGCCGGTCGCGCCAAGCGCCATCAAGCCGAAGGGAACCGTCAGCATGTTGCGCCCGAAGCGCGAATTCGTCGTGCCGCGGGCACTCGAAACCGACGAGGTCCCCGGCATCGTGGCCGATTTCAAGCGCGCCGCGGAAAATGCAAAGGCGGCGGGCTTCGACGGCGTCGAGGTGCATGGTGCCAATGGCTACCTGATCGACCAGTTTCTGCAGGACAGCACCAATCACAGGACGGACCGCTATGGCGGCTCGGTCGAGAACCGCGCGCGGTTCCTGTTCGAGATCGTCGACGCCGTCGTCGATGTCTGGGGCGCCGACCGCGTGGGCATCCATCTGAACACGCGCGGCCTCGACCACGACATGGGCGACTCGGACCCGCTTGCCATCTTCGGCTACGTCGCCGAGGAAGCGGCCCGCCGCAAGATCGCGTTCATCTTCGTACGCGAGCAGGAGGGGCCCGGAAGCCTGCTCGGCGACATCAAGCGCCTGTTCGGCGGCCCGGTCATCGCAAACGACACGATGTCGCTGGAGGATGGCGAGCGGCTGGTTCGCAGCGGCCTCGCTGACGCCATCTCATTCGGCAGAGCCTATCTGGCGACGCCGGATCTGGCCGAGCGGGTGGCCAAGGGCGTTGCGTTCAACATACCCGATCCCTCGACGTTCTATGCCGATGGACCGGAAGGCTATACCGACTATCCGAGGTTTGAAGCGACGCCTGCCTGATAGGCAGGGCGCCCCCCGAACCTGGCACGGGGCGAAGGCAAATGCCTCTACGCCCCGCAGTCCTGGTTCGAAAGGGCCGAAGCGGGTTACCCCCGCAGGTGCCTACGCTGCCTTGGCTTCCAGCCGTGCGCGGGCGTAGGAGGTGCCTGACGCGTCGAAGATGTGCAGGTCGCCGGGCGCCGCGGCGAGCCTGATCGTCTCGCCGCGCCTGATCTCGGCATTGCCCGGCATCTTGGCCACCAGCGGCTCGCCGGCATGGCCCAGATCGAGATAGATCAGCTGGACCTCGCCCAGTTGCTCGACATAGTCGGCCTTGCCGACAACGACATAGTCGTCACCCGTCGTCACGGTCAGGTCCTCGGGACGCACGCCAAAGCTCACTTTGGAGCCCGCGGCGTCGGCGGGCGTGGCGACCGGCAGTGTGATCTTGCGGCCGAACAGGTCGATGACCGTCTGCGCGCCGGCCCGGTCAATGGTCGCGGGCATGATGTTCATGGCTGGCGAGCCGATGAACTGCGCCACGAAGAGGTTGCCCGGATGGCGGTAGAGCTCCATCGGCGAACCGACCTGCTCGATGCGACCATCCTTCAGCACGACGATACGGTCGGCCAGCGTCATCGCCTCGACCTGGTCGTGGGTCACGTAGATCATGGTCGTGTTGGGCATCGATTCCTTGAGCTTGGCGATCTCGATGCGGGTCGCGACGCGCAGCGCGGCGTCGAGGTTGGACAGCGGCTCGTCGAACAGGAAGACTTTTGGATTGCGCACGATGGCGCGGCCGATGGCAACGCGCTGGCGCTGGCCGCCGGACATCGCCTTGGGCAGGCGCTCAAGGTACTTTGTCAGCTGCAGGATTTCTGCGGCCTGGCGCACCCGCTTGTCGATCTCGGCCTTGCTCTCCTTGGCGATGCGCATCGAGAAGGCCATGTTGTCGTAGACCGTCATGTGCGGATAGAGCGCATAGGACTGGAACACCATGGCGATGCCGCGCTTGGAGGGCGGCACGTCGTTGACCGTCTCGCCAGCGATCTGCAGCGTGCCCGAGGTGATCTCCTCGAGGCCGGCGATGGTGCGCAGCAGCGTCGATTTTCCGCAACCCGACGGGCCGACGAAGACGATGAATTCGCCCGACTTGATGTCGAGGTCAATGCCGTGAAGGATGTTCAGCGCGCCATAGGCCTTCTTGACGCCCCTGAGTGTGAGATCGGCCATGCTGTCCTCCCGATTGTGTGTCGTCGCGCGGTCAGGCGATGCGCCCGAACCACGCCCCGTAGCTGCCAAGCGTGATCTTGCCGCCCGTCGCCTGCGCGGCAAAGCCGTGACCGGAGATCGGCGACAGCGTATAGGCCTCGCCCAGATCGATCGCCGCGTTCCTGGCGCCCAGATTGAAGGCGCAGACGATCTGGTCATTGCCAAGCTCGCGGGTGAAGACGATCACATCGTCATCAGCCGCGAGAAAATCGATGTCGCCGGAGGCGAGCGGCGGGTTGGCGCGGCGGAAGGCGATGAACCGGCGGTAGTGCTCGAGCAGGGACGTCGGATCGTCCTTCTGGCGGCTCACCGCGAGGCCAAGATGGGCCGCCGGCGTCGGCAGCCACGGCTTGCCCTGGGAGAAGCCGGCGTTCGGTTCGTCCGTGTCCCACACCATCGGCGTGCGGCAGCCGTCGCGGCCCTTGAACTCCGGCCAGAAGCGGATGCCGTAGGGATCCTGCAGGTCCTCGTAGGAAAGCTCCGCCTCGCCGAGGCCGAGTTCCTCGCCCTGGTAGATGCAGACGGAGCCGCGCAGGCACATCAGTAGCGCCGATACCACCTTGAGATAGGCCAGCGGATCGTGCTCGCCGGCTGCCCAGCGGGTGGCGTGACGCACGACGTCGTGGTTCGAGAAGGCCCAGCAGGACCAGCCGTCGGTCGCCACCTCGCCGAAGCGCTCGAGCACCGCCCTGACATTCGTGGCGCTGATCTTTTCCGGCGCGAGAAAGTCGAAGGCGTAGCACATGTGCACCCGGTCGCCGCCGCCGGTGTAGGACGCGACGACTTCAAGCCCGCGCTGCGAATCGCCGACTTCGCCGACGCAGGCGGCAGCGGGGTACTCATCGAGCAAGGTACGGAAGCGCTTGAGGAAGGCGACGTTTTCGGGCCGGCTCTTGTCGTAGATATGGTCCTGGTAATTGTAGGGATTGACCTTGGGCGCGGTCTGGTCGTTGCGCTCGGCCGGCGGCAGGGCCGGATTGTCCTCCAGCCCCTCGCTGTGAAAATAGAAGTTGATCGTATCGAGCCGGAAGCCGTCGACGCCGCGGTCGAGCCAGAAGCGGGCGACGTCGAGCAGCGCGTCCTGGACGTCGGCGTTGTGGAAATTCAGGTCCGGCTGCTCGGAGAGGAAATTGTGCAGATAGTACTGCTGGCGGCGCGTGTCCCACTGCCAGGCGGAGCCGCCAAAAATCGACAGCCAGTTGTTGGGCGGCGTGCCGTCCGGCCTGGCATCGGCCCAGACATACCAGTCGGCCCTGGCGTTGTCGCGGCTCGCCCGGCTTTCGCGGAACCAGGGGTGGACATCAGCGGTGTGCGACAGCACGCCGTCGATCATCACCTTCAGCCCGAGCCGATGGGCTTCCTCGATCATCGCATCGAAATCGGCAAGCGTGCCGAACATCGGGTCGATGTCGCAATAGTCGGAGACGTCGTAGCCGAAATCCTTCATCGGCGACTTGAAGAAGGGCGAGATCCAGATCGCGTCCGCGCCGAGGTCGGCTATGTAGGACAGGCGGCGGATGATGCCCTGCAGATCGCCGATGCCATCGCCATTGGAGTCCTGGTAGCTGCGCGGATAGATCTGGTAGATCACCGCGCCCCGCCACCAGTTCCGATCGGGCGCCGTCTCGGCAATGTCCGCCGTGTGGATTGCGGTCTGCATTCTATCAGCCTCCCTTGACCGAGCCGGCGAGCAGCCCGCGGACGAAATAGCGCTGGAGCGAGAAGAACACGATCAGCGGCACGATGATGGTGACGAAGGCGGACGTCGTCAGAATTTCCCAGTCGCCGCCGCGCGAGCCGAGAAGCGCGTTGAGCTTGCCGGTCAGCACAAGCTGCTCCTGGCTGGTGCCGAGGAAGACCATGGCGACCAGCAGGTCGTTCCAGACCCAGAGGAACTGGAAGATGGCGAAGGAGGCGAGCACGGGGAAGGACAGCGGCAGCACGATCTTGACGAATATCTCGAAGTCGCTGGCGCCGTCGATGCGCGCCGACTCCATGATCTCGCGCGGCAGGCCGGCCATGTAGCTGCGCAGGAGGTAGATGGCGAAGGGCAGGCCGAAGCCCGTATGCGCCAGCCATATGCCGAGATAGGTTTTTACCGGCACGCCGAAGAACAGGCCGATGCCGTTGTAGAGCGTGAGCAGCGGGATGAGCGACATCTGCAGCGGCACCACGAGCAGGCCGATGATGACGGCAATGAGCAGTGCGCGTCCGGGAAAGCGCATCCAGGCCAGCGCATAGGCCGCGAATGCGGCGATGAGGATGGGGATGACCGTCGCCGGGATGGTGACGGTCAGCGAATTGAGGAAGGAGCGCCCGAGGCCTTCCGAAAGCAGCACCGTCTCGAAGTTCTCGGTGGTGAAGCGCGGCGGCGCCGACGACGCATAGTAGACGCGCTGGCCGCGGTCGCCCTCGAAAGCGACCGGCGAGGTCATGACGAAGCTGCCGTCGGCATTGAGCTGAAGCGTGACGCCGTCCTTGAGGTCGGCCACCGCGCCGGCCGCAAACTCCGTCGGGGCTGCCGAGCGCAAGCCGAAGGCACTGATTTCGCGCGGCGGCTCGTCGCCAAAAATGTTGCCCTCGATGAGGAACTTGCCGTCGCGTTCGACCTGGGCTGAAGAAGGCGGCAGGCGGCCGGCTTCGGTCTGGCTGGAGCTGGAGAAGGCGCTCCACCAGCCGGTCGCGATGATCTGGTCCTTGTCGCGCAGCGCGGTGACAAGGATGCCGAGCGTCGGCAAGGTCCAGATGGCGACGAAGAACAGGACCGCGATATGGACGCCGAAGCGGCCGAGGAAGGATTTGCCTTTCGAGGTCGCCATCTCAGTGCCCCCCCGTTTCCTTGTTGGCCTGCCTGATGTTCCAGACCATGATCGGCAGAACCGCCAGCATGATGATGACGGCGATGGCAGCACCCCGCCCATTGTCGAGGCCGCGGAACATCCAGTCGAACATCAGGTTGGCGAGAACCTGGGTGTTCCACTGGCCATTGGTCATGGTCAGGACGATGTCGAACACCTTGAGCACCAGGATGGTGATCGTGGTCCACACCACGGCGATGGTGCCCCAGATCTGCGGGATCATGATCTTCCAGAAGATCTGGAAGGGGTTGGCGCCATCGATGACGGCCGCCTCGATCGTCTCCTCGGGAATGCCGCGCAGCGCCGACGAGAGGATGACCATGGCAAAGCCGGTCTGGATCCAGATCAGGATCACCATCAGGAAGAAATTGTTCCAGAAGGGCAGCGAGATCCAGACCTGCGGCTCGCCGCCGAAGAACTGGACGACCGCGTTGAGGATGCCGATCTGCGTCTGGCCGTCGCCGCGGTATTCGTAGATGAACTTCCAGATCACGCTGGCGCCGACAAACGAGATGGCGAGGGGCAGGAAGATCAGGCTCTTGGCGATCGTGCCCCACCAGATCTTGTCGGTGAGCACTGCGATGACCAGACCGAGGAACGTGCAGGCGGCCGGCACGACGGCGAGCCAGAGGATGTTGTTGAACACCGAGTTCCGGAAACCCTGGTCGCCGACGGCCCAGTAATAGTTTTCAAGCCCGACGAAGTTCTCGCTCGCGCGGTCGAAGAGGGAATAGTAGACCGTCGCGATCACGGGGTAGATCAGATAGACCGTCAGGATCAGCATCGCGGGGCCGATGAACAGCCAGGGGCGGATGAACCCCTGCCGTCGCAGGTTGTTCACCGCCGAAAGGCCTGTGACGCCGCGTGACGGAAAGGCGAGGTCGAGCGCCTTGTTGGCCAGCCAGAAATACGCGACGCAGCCGCCGACTCCGAGGGCGATCGCCATCAGCGCCGAGATGATCTGGGATGCCATGTGTTCCTCCCCCATGAAACGGCAGAAGTCGCGGCTTGCGCGCCCCTTACCTTCTCCCCTTGTGGGAGACGGTGTCGCCCTCGCCGCGAGCGAAGCGAGAGGTGAGATCAGGCGACGGAAGAGGGGTGCTGGACGGAGAGCCAAGCTGGAACACCCCTCATCCGCCTTCGCTTTGCTCAGGCACCTTCTCCCACATGGGGAGAAGGGAAGATGAAGCCGATCCTACTTGATCGCGTCCCAGCTCTTCTGGATGTCGGCCGCCACGTCGGCCGCGGGCTTGCCGCCGACCAGGTCGATCATGCCTGTCCAGAACGCGCCGGCGCCGATCTTGCCCGGCATCAGATCCGATCCATCGAAGCGGAAGGTCGAGGCGTTGACCAGTATGTCGCCCTGCTTGCGCAGTGCGTCATTGGCATAGGCCTGCGCATTGGCGGTCTTGAGCGGGGTAAGCAGTCCGGACTGCGCCATCCAGATCTCATGCGCCAGCGGCATCTGCAGGAACTTGATGAACTCGCGAGCGGCCTTGGAGTCCTTGGTGATCATGAACATGGTGCCGCCGCCGAGCACGGGATTGCCGAGTTCGGGCTTGGCCGCCAATGGCGGGAGGTAGAAGAAGTCCGCATCCTCGCCGAGCGTCGTGCCCTCCGGGAAGAAGGAGGAGATGAACGACGCCTGGTGGTGCAGGTAGCATTTGGGCGGTACGGAGAAGAGGCCCTTCGGGCTGTCGCGGAAGTCGGTGGCCGCAACCGCCGCCTTGCCGCCATCGACATAGGCGTCATTGGTGGCGAGCTTGCCGAAAATGTCGAGCGCCTCGACGACGGCCGGATCGGTGAACGGGATCTCGTTCCTCGTCCACTTGTCGTAGACCTCGGGGGTCTGGGTGCGCAGCATGATGTCCTCGACCCAGTCCGTCGCCGGCCAGCCGGTGGCGCCGCCGGATCCGAGCCCGATGCACCACGGAACGCCGCCGTCAGCGACGATCTGGTCGGACAGCTTCATCATCTCTTCCCAGGTCTTGGGAACCTCGTAGCCGGCTTCCTCGAAATTCTCCGGCACGTACCAGACGAGCGACTTCAGGTCGGCCTTGTAAGGGAAGGCGAAGAACTTCGACGCGCCGTCCTTGTCCTTGTAGGTGCCGAGGTCGACCCAGGACTGGCCAGCGCCGTAATTGTCCTTGACGAACTGCGCATCGGCGTCGTCAAGCGGGGTCAGCAGGCCCTTCGAGGCGAGATCCTGGATGAGGCCCGGCTGCGGCAGCACGGCGATGTTGGGCGGGCTTCCGGCCTGGGTGTCGATGACGATCTGCTGCTCGTAGTTCTCCGAAGAGGAATAGCTCATCGTGACGCCGGTCGCCTCGGTGAAATAGTCGAGCACGGAACGAACCAGCGCCTCGTCCTCGCCCCGCCAGGGGCCGAAGATCGTCAGGGTCTCGCCCTTGAGATCGACCTTCTTCAGGTCCTCGAAATTTTGCCAGGTGAATTTGGCATCCTCGCCAGGCGCAAACTTCAGTTCGGCCGAAGCCGGCGCGGCGATAGAGAGCGCGGCAAGCGCCACGCCGAGAAGCAAGCTCTTTCTCATCGGTATTCCTCCCAGTGAACCAGACAGCGCGGAACCTCCATTCCGCACGCCGATGCGCCTGCTTGCGTCGATCGCCCGCCTCGCCGGGCCGGCGTCACAGCCCTGGTCCGGGAAACGACGTATTCAAAGCGCTTTGGCTGGCAGTATCATCGCTTCGAGGCAGGGCCGGAGTCAAGCGCCTTCTTGAACTAATCGATTTAAGCGCTTCAGTTTCGCATTCAAGCATTGATTTCTCATCATTTCTGCGCATTCCTTCCTGAAGCAGACACAGGCCAGCGCCCCTTACCGCGCCGTCGAGGCGGCCGAAACGGATGCCTTGCGCCTAATTTTGAAAGCGCTTTGACAAACTGGACCGCCGATGAATCTGAAGCAGCTGTCGCTCATGCTGGATCTTTCGCAGACGACGGTCAGCCGCGCCCTCAACGGCTATCCGGAGGTCAGCGAGGAGACGCGCAGGCGGGTCGCCGACGCGGCCAAGCGCCACGGCTACCGGCCCAATCCGAGTGCCCGCCGGCTCGCGACCGGCAAGGCGGGGATGATCGGCTACGTGCTGCCGACGGGTGCTGCCGTCGACATCGACCCGCACTTCGTCGAGTTTCTGTCTGGCCTCGGCGACTATGCGCGCGCCCACGACCTCGATCTCGTGCTGAGCCCGGCCGACGCGGCGAACGAGGAAACGACATACCGCCGCGTCGCTGCCAACAAGCAGGTCGATGCGGTCTATGTCTCCTCGCCGCGGCCGCGCGACAAGCGCATCGCGCTGCTCAACCAGCTCGGCCTGCCGTTTCTGGTGCATGGCCGGTCGGAGGGGCATGATTTCGACTATCCCTTCCTCGACATCGACAATGAAGGTGCCTTCCACGACGCGACACGGCTTCTGGTGCAGCTCGGACATGCGCGGATCGGTCTCATCAACGGCGACGACGGGCAGACCTTCGCGATCTTCCGCGAGCGCGGCACGCGCCGCGCGCTGGCGGCCGCGGGACTTGCGCTGCCGCCCCCGCTCATCCGCTCCCTGGCGATGACGGAGGAGAATGGCTACCGCGCCGCGCGCAGCCTGCTCGAACAGGCGGAGCCGCCCACGGCGATCGTCTGCTCCAGCCTCATCATGGCGCTTGGCGTCGTGCGGGCCCTACGCGACCTCGGTCTCTCCATGCCTGGCGACGTGTCGCTCGTCGCCCATGACGACGTCTTTCCGTGGCTGCGGCCAGAAAATTTTTCCGTCCCGTTGTCCACCACCCGGTCGTCGATCAGGGCCGCCGGCGCACGCATCGCCGAGCGTCTTGCCGCGCGCATGTCGGGGCTGGAGACGGAGCCGCGCGGCGAAGTGTGGCCGGTCGACCTCGTGGTGCGGGCGTCGGTGGCGGGGGCACCGGTGTAACCGTTTGCCGCGCGACTGCGCCTCAGCGGCCTACTGCGCGGCGAACACCTTTTGGCCGCCAATCCATACGGTGCGGACACCCAGCGCGTCCGACAGATGCACGAGATCGGCGCGGGCGCCCTTGGCCAGACGTCCATGGCTCCGGTCGAGGCCCATCGCCTGAGCCGGATAGAGCGCGGCCATGTTCAGCGCCTCGGCAAGGTCGAGGCCGACTTCGCGATGCATGAAGCACACAGCCGAAATCATGTCGAGATCGGCGCCGGCCAACGTGCCGTCGGCGAGCGTCAGCCGACCGTCGCGGCGCAGGATGGTGCGCCCGTTCAGCGTGAATTCGGTCATCTCCGTGCCGATGGTCGCCATGGCGTCGGTGACCAGGAAGATGCGCGCCGGCCCGTTCTTGGCGCGTAGCGCGATACGGATGGTGGCGGCATCGACGTGAATGCCGTCGGCGATCAGCCCGGCCCACAGAGTGCCATTGTCGATTGCCGCGCCCGCGAGGCCCGCCTCGCGGTTGCCGATCTGGCTCATGGCGTTGAAGAGATGTGTGGCCATCGACGCACCGGCCCTGGCATAGACATTTGCCGTCGCGAAGGTCGCGTCGGAATGACCAAGGCTGACGACGATGCCGGCCGCCGAGAGCGCCGAGACGCGGGCGGTGTCGACCGATTCCGGCGCAACGGTGGTCAACAGGGTCGGCAGGCGCTGGCGCGCCGCGACGAGCCGGTCCTGGTCCTTGTCGGTCATCGGCCGGATCAGCGCCGGATCATGCGCGCCCTTGCGGCTCCTCGAGAGATGCGGCCCTTCGAAATGCAGGCCGAGGAAGCCCGCGACGCCCTCGCCCGCCGCCCGAGCGCCGGCCTCCACCGCGCGCGCGGTCGTCTCGGGCGTATCGGTGATCAGCGTCGGCAGGAGCGCCGTCGTGCCGAAGGGGACATGCGCCTGGCAGATCGTCCGGATGGTCTCGACGTCCTGTCGATCGGTCAGCATGACACCGCCGCCGCCATTGACCTGGAGGTCGACGAAGCCGGGCACGATCAGGCCGCCCGCGAGTTCGACGACGGCGGCATCGCCCGGGACGTGGCCCGGCGCCACAATGCCCTCGACGATCCCGCCGCGTATCACCAGCGCGGCATTGCCATGCCAGGTCTCGCCATCGAACAGGCGTGGTGCGACGATGGCAAACGCGCCGCTCACAGGGTTTCCGTGACCTTGCGCAGATTGCGCGGCTGGTCGGGGTCGAAGCCGCGATGGCGCGCGAAACCCTCCACGAAGGCATAGAAGGAGACGATCAGCGCCAGCGGGTCGGTCAGCGGATGGCCGGTCGCAACGAAGGGCAGCTGCGTTCCACCGGCGGCCAGGGCCGTCGTGGTGAAGACCGAAGCGCCCTTGGCGACCAGACGCCCGCACGCCTCGGCCACGGAGGGCTCGGACGCGTCCCGGGCGGCCAGCACCAGCACCGGAAAGCCCGGGCCGACGAGCGCCAGCGGCCCGTGCATCACCTCGGCGGCGCTGTAGGCCTCCGCATGCATCGAACAGGTTTCCTTGAGCTTCAGGGCAACCTCGTTGGCAATCGCAAAAGATGGGCCGCGTCCAAGGATGAAGAGCGATGTCGACCGGTCGAGCGCAGCGCCGAGCGGGCTCCAGTCGCTGGCGACCGCCCTGCGCAGTTGCTCCGGCAGGACCTTCAGCGCGGCGTGCAGGTCCGCATCGTCCATGGTGTGCGCCATCAGGGCAAGGCCCGCCACGGCCGAACTGACGAAGCTCTTGGTGGCCGCGACGCTCCTTTCGGTGCCGGCCAGGATGTCGATGGCGTGGTCGCTGGCATGAGCAAGCGGCGAATCCGCCGTGTTGGTGAGCGCGATCGTCAGCGCACCCCCTGCCCGTGCCTGTTCGGCCATGGCTACGATGTCGGGGCTCTTGCCGGACTGCGAGATCGCCAGGCAGGCCGAGCCGTTCAGCCTGAGCTTTGCGCCATAGATCGAGGCGATGGAGGGGCCGACGGAGGCCACGGCAATTCCGGCAGTGAGTTCGATCGCGTATTTCAGGAAGGACGCGGCATGGTCGGACGAGCCCCGCGCCACCGTCACGATGAAGTGCGGGTTGCGGGCACGAATGGCTGCGCCGGCCTCACGCAGTACGCCGTCGCCTTCGGCAAGCAGGCGCGCCACGGCATCGGGGATTTCCACGATCTCGCGGCGCATATGGGTCATGGCGGTCATGCGCCCACCTCCGCTCCGGCCGCCGGTCCGCCCATGCGCAGTTCGGCGACGAAATCGTAGGCATCGCCGCGATAGATCGAGCGCGTGAACTCAACCACCTTGCCGGTCGAGAGATAGGATATGCGCTCGATGTTGAGGCTGGCACCGCCCGCCGGCACCTGCAGCAGGCGCGCATCCGCTTCGCCGAGATTGGCGGCGGAGATGCGCTGCACGGCGCGCACGGGGCGATTACCTGTCTCGTCGAGCGCCGCATAAAGCGACGAGTCGACCGCGGAGGGGTCGGGAAGGGTGGCCACGGAAAGCGAGGCGCGCTCGATGGCGAGCGGCGTGTCGTTGGCGATGCGCAGGCGAGACACGCGCGACACCAGTTCCTTCGACGACAGGCCCAGGATCATCATCTCGTCGGGCGAGGCCGGATAGATTCCCCGATCGAGCCATTCGGACCGCACCGACATGCCGCGGCGCGCCATGTCCTCGGTAAAGGACGTGAGCAATGACAGCGACTGCTCCACGCGCTCGACGCGGGGCGCCACGAAGGTGCCGGAACCGTGGCGCTGGATCAGGATGCCGGACCTGACCAGGTGCTGCACGGCCTTGCGCACCGTGACCCGCGAGATATCTGCGCCGACGGCAATGTCGCGTTCGGAGGGCAGCGCGTCGCCAGGCCGGATGATGCCGTGCTCGACGGCATCCTCGATCGAGCGCCGCAGCTTGACGTAGAGCGGCGCGCCGTTCGGCCCGGCGCCCTTGAAGGACTGGAAGAGCGTTTCGGCGAGGTCAGCCATTGCCTCTGCCCTGGTCGGCAAAGAGGCGCACAGCCATCGCCACCGCGCCGCCCAGAGCATCGCTGACCGGCTCGCGCAGCATGGCCTGGATGCCGGGCGACAGGCGCGGGGCATAGAGCGGCGCCAGACCGCCGAGCAGGCAAAGCGGATCGCCGGGATTGAGTTCCAGGACGCGCAGCGACTCCTCGATGGAGGTCACGGCGCGGTCGAGAATCGATATCGCGACGGGGTCGCCCTTGTCGGCATGGTCGAAGATCATCGGCGCGAATCCGCCGAAATCGCCGGGCTTGGCCGTGGTGGTGAATTCGACGATGTCGCGCGGCTCGTTGCGGAACACCGCGAGCAGCGTGCGGGTGAGCTCGGAGCCCGCGCCGATCCTGTCATAGGCGAGCAGCGTGTCTTCCAGGAGATCGCGGCCGAGGCGCGCGCCGCTGCCCTGGTCGCCCACAAGGAACCCCCAGCCGCCGACGGTGCGGACTTTGCCGCCGCTGCGCGCAATGTAGGCGGTGCCGGTGCCCAGGACGGCGATGGCCCCGTCGCCGGTGCCGACTGCACCTTCGAGCGCGATCAGTGCATCGCTTTTCACGACGTTGCGGGAGAACGGGAGAATGGCCTCGAGCTGCTGCCGGTAGGTGCCGACATTGCTGCCGGCCAGTCCGAGAAGCGCCGGCGTCTGCGCGATCAGGTCGGGGTCGCGCCCGGCATCGACGAAGGCGAGCCTGGCCGCCTCGACGATGTTGGCGCTTGCCCCGGTCAGGTCGGTGCGGATATTGGCCGCGCCGCTCTTGGCACGGCCGAGAATCTCTCCCGACGCGGTCGCCACCGCAGCGCGGCAGCTTGTTCCCCCGCCGTCTATACCAATCACCAGGGTCAATCGATGGCTCCTCTTGAAAAGAATACCACTAAAATACCAATATCCAAGTGCTAATTTCGGCGGTAACGGCGCACCCGGTCAACCAATTGATTTTCAACGCGTAATGCCACTACTGCGTAAAGCCTCCTGAAAAGCACGTTGACGTCTCTGTACAGGTGGTATTTTTTTGGTATGGTCGATTGAACGGAGGCACCAGATGGCGACTGCCGGTACCGAAGCAGTAAACAGCAGGGCCCGCGGACTCGATCTGCAGCCCCCGCTCGTCGCGCTTCTCATGCTGGCCGATGCACAGGTCGACGCCGCCGCCGTCGCGCGCGACGCCGTTCCAGCCATTGCAGATGCCGCCCAACTCGCCGCCGACCGGCTCGTGGCCGGTGGCCGACTCTTCTATGCCGCGGCCGGCAGTTCCGGCCTGATGGCGCTTGCCGACGGGCTCGAGCTGCCTGGTACATATGGCATCCCCCGCGACCGCATCGTCATCATGATCGCGGGCGGACAGGAAGCGCTGTCCAACCTCGCCGGTGCACCGGAAGACCGCGCCGAGGATGCCATAGCGGAACTCGCCGCAAACGGACTTTCAGAGCGCGACTGCCTGATCGCGGTTTCGGCAAGCGGCACGACGCCCTATGCCGTGGCAGCGCTGGACGAAGGCCGCAGGCGCGGCGCCGCGACCATCGCGATCGCCAACAACGCGGGCTCGCCCCTGCTTGCCGGCGCCGATGTGCCGATCGCCCTGCCAACGCCACCAGAAATGATCGCCGGCTCCACCCGCATGGGCGCCGGCACCGCCCAGAAGATCGCGCTCAACATGCTGTCGACCATGATCGGCATCCATCTCGGCCATGTCCATGACGGCTACATGGTCAATCTCTTCGCCGACAATCTCAAGTTGCGCGACCGCGCGGCGCGCATCGTGGCCGCCATTTCGGGATCGACCCGCGACGAGGCCGCCGCCCTCCTCGACAGAAGCGGAGGTTCGGTCAAGGCTGCCATCCTCATGGCCGCGGGTGCCGCGAACGCCTCGGTGGCGCAAGACATTCTCTCCAGCACCGGCCATAAGATCCGGCCAGCGCTCGAGCGTCTGAAAGAGGGGAGCGCAGGCTCCCGTCACAACGGAACCTGAACAGGTCAAGACAGGGAGACCGCCCTGCCGTCGTAACCCCTCACAGTGCCATCATCCACGGCTTCATCTAAACCCCATCTGAAGCGTCGTCCCGCGGAACTGTCGGGTGGCCAGCGACAGCGGGTCGCCATCGGCCGCGCGCCGGTGCGGGAGCCAAAACTCTTCCTGTTCGACGAACCGCTCGTCGAACCTCGACGCGGCGCTGGCGGCTATCAGCCGAAGTCCGATTCCCAGTCCCTGCCTGCAGCGAACAGGCGGAGAATGCGTACCGTGTCGTCATCGACCACGAAGGCGATAGTAACCCGTCGTTCGAAACCAAGCGTGCGCAGCCCGGGCAAAATATCCGGACGCAGCGTCCCACGCTCGGATGCAATATCCAGATTCTCGCAGAAATCCTGCAGCCTTCCAACGTAGCGAGCGGCAGCCGCCTTTCCTGCTCGTTCGTTAACCCAGTCGTAGATGGCGGCAAAGTCGTCCCCGCGGCATTCGCGTAGTGACCTTCCTTGCCATCATCCCTTTACACCGCGTTCAAGCGCTTGCTCATGATGGGCCTTCATGAGCGCACGCATCTCGTCTGTCGAGATCGCGCTATCCGGATTTGCCTTCAGTTGCTCATAAGTCGGAACCCCCTCTTCCCTCAGCCAGCGCTCGATCGCCGCGTCGCGCTCCTGCAGGGCGCGCAGGCCGGCGCGGACCACCTCGCTCGCCGAGCCATAGGCGCCGTACGCCACCTTGGCATCGATGAAGGCCGAATGCTCTTCCGGCAGGCTGATCGTGCGCTTTGCGACAGGCTTCATGACGGCATCTCCTGGTATGATCTAGTCACACTTCAAAGGCGCAAACCTCGCGTATCAAGGGATCGCTCAGTCGCCGTACGGCACCCAGACATTCTTGACCTCGATGGCGCGGCGCAGGAAGAAGTCGCCGGCGGCGGCTGGCGAGGTCCAGTCGATGGCGCGACCGTTGCTCGTCCAGACGCGCTTGAGGTTGCCGATCGACTCGGCTTCCGCCTTGCCGCAGGTCTCGGCATCCGCAACGATCCACAGCCCGTCGACATCATCATGCTTCGACAGGACGGCGGCCAGTTCCGCCGTCTTGCCGGTGACGATGTTGAAGGCGCCGGCCGGCACGTCGGAGTATTCCAGGACCTGGTAGAGGTCGGTCGCCAGCAGCGGATATCGTTGGCTCGGCACCGCCACCACCGCGTTGCCCATGGCGAGCGCGGGCGCCGCAAGCGAGATCAGCCCGAGCAGCGGCGCCTCGTCGGGCGCCACGATACCGATCACGCCGACCGGCTCGTGAAGCGCGAGCGTCACGGCGCGCGTCGGCGGTGCATGCACCCTGCCCTCGAACTTGTCGGCCATTCCAGCAAAGAAGAACAGCCGTTCGACCGACAGGTCGACCTCCGCCCGAGCGGCCTTGGCCGAAACACCCGTCAGGCCCGTCAGGCGGGCGGCGAACTCGTCGACGCGGCCGGACAGGTTTTCGGCGAGGAAATAGAGCACCTGGCTGCGGTTGAAGCCCGTCGCCTCGGCCCAGGCCTTGGCGCCGCGCGCGGCCGTCACCGCGTCGCGAATATCCTTGCGGCTGCCCAGCCCCACCTCGCCGGCATGCCTGCCCTTGCGGTCGAGCACGGGCAGCGAATAGTTGCCATCGGGCCTGACCTGCTTGCCGCCGATGAAGAGCTTTGCGGTGCGGTCGATGCCGATACCCGCCGTCACGCTTTCCGAGGATGCTGCGGCCGGCGCCGTCGGCCTCAGCGGAGCACCGAGAAGTAGCTCGGACGACAGGTATTCGAGCATGCCCTCGCGCCCGCCCTCGCGGCCAAAGCCGCTTTCGCGGTAGCCGCCAAAGCCGCAGGCGGCGTCGAACATGTTGGTGCCGTTAATCCACACCACGCCCGCCTTGAGCTGCGGCGCGACATGCAGCGCGAGGTTGACACTCTCGCTCCACACCGAGGCCGCGAGCCCGTAGCGCGTGTTGTTGGCAAGCTCGACCGCTTCCTCGGTGGTGCGGAAGGTCATCGTCGCCAGGACCGGTCCGAACACCTCCTCCTGGGCAAGAACGTTGGCGGGGGCAACACCGGTGGCCAGCGTCGGCAGATGATAATAGCCGGTGGTCGGCAAAGCGCAGTCAGGCTGCCAGCATTCGGCGCCCTGGCTGGCACCTTCGGCGACCAGGCCGCGCACGCGGTCGAGCTGGGTCTTGTCGACCAGCGGACCGATATCGGTGTTCTTGTCGAGCGGGCTGCCGACGCGCAGCTTGCCCATGCGTGCCTTGACCTTGGCGATGAAGGCGTCGGCGATGCCTTCCTGCACCAAAAGGCGCGAGCCTGCGCAGCAGACCTGGCCCTGGTTGAACCAGATGCCGTCGACCAGCCCCTCCACCGCGCTGTCGAGATCGGCGTCTTCGAACACCATGAAGGCCGACTTGCCGCCGAGTTCCAGCGACAGCTTCTTGCCTGAACCGGCGGTGGCCTTGCGGATGATCTTGCCGACTTCCGACGAGCCGGTGAAGGCGATCTTCTGCACGCCCGCATGGTTGACGAGCGCCGCGCCCGCCTCCGGCCCGCCCGGCACGATGTTGACCACGCCCTTCGGAACGCCGGCGCTGTCGCAGATCTCGGCAAACAGAATGGCGGTCAGCGGCGTGAACTCGGCCGGCTTCAGCACCACGGTGCAGCCGGCCGCGAGCGCCGGCGCGATCTTCCAGGCGAGCATCAGGAGCGGAAAGTTCCACGGGATGATCTGGCCGACGACACCGGCCGCCTTCTGGCCCGGAAACTCGCGGTCCAGCGCCTGCGCCCAGCCGGCGTGGTGGATGAAGTGGCGGATGGCGAGCGGCACGTCGATGTCGCGGCTCTCGCGGATCGGCTTGCCGTTGTCGATCGATTCCAGCACGGCAAACAGGCGCTGGTGGCGCTGCATGGTGCGGCCGATCGCGTAGAGCACCTTGGCGCGCTCGAAGCCCGATTGCGCGCTCCATTTCGGCAGGGCCTTTGCCGCGGCCGCCACGGCTGCGTCGATGTCGGCGCCGCCGGCGTCCGAAACCTGCGCAAGGCGCTTGGTGGTGGCCGGGTCGAGCACGTCAAAAGTCTTTCCGCCCGCAGCCCCCTTCCAGGCGCCGCCGATATAGAGCGACGCGCCGAAATCGCGGCCTGCGATCCAGGCATCGGCTTCGTTGCGCGCTTCGGGTGCGGGCTCGTAGTCCATGGCGGCGAATTTTTCGAGGATGGTCATAGGGTGCTCCAGCTGTCGCTAGGGTGCTTGAGATCTACGTCAGGACGCGCCGAAACTGGTGGGTTTCGAGAACCGGAGCGGAGCGTACTTTTGGGTACGCGAGCACCGGAAGCGCAGAACACCGCCATTTGCAGGCCGTCCTCACGTAAATATCAGGCGGCCTAGGCCATTGCGTGACGATGATTGGCGGAATACCGCCCGGTCAGGTGATGTTCCAGCTGCCGCTCGATGTCGGTGAGCAGGCTCGACGCGCCGAAGCGGAAGAGTTCTGGCTCGAGCCAGGGCCTCCCAAGCTCTTCCTTCATCAGCACCAGCCAGTCGAGCGACACCTTGGCCGTCGAGATGCCGCCGGCCGGCTTGAAGCCGATCAGGAAGCCGGTGTGCTCGAAATAGGCGCGGATGGAGCGCGTCATGGCGAGCCCGACCGGCAGGGTCGCATTGACGCTCTCCTTGCCCGTCGACGTCTTGACGAAATCGGCGCCAGCCATCATGGCGACCATCGATGCCAGCATGACATTGCGCAGCGTCGCAAGGTCGCCCGTGCCGAGGATGACCTTGAGGTGCGCCTCGCCGCAGGCCGCGCGCATCTGGACGATCTCGTCATAGAGTTCCTGCCACTTCGCGCCGAATACTAGGCCGCGCGGGATGACGACGTCGATCTCGTCGGCGCCGGCCTTCACCGACAGTTCGATCTCGCGCAGCCGCGTCTCCAGCGGTGAGAGGCCATGCGGGAAAGCGGTCGACACCGCCGCGACATGGATGCCTGTGCCCGCAAGGGCCTCGGCGGCGGTCGACACGAAGGGATGATAAACGCAGATGGCGGCAGGCCGGATGCCCGCGCCGACGATGCCCAGCCCTTCCTCGATGTCGCGCCGGAACGGGTTGATCGCCTTGGCGCAAAGGCGGCGCACCCGCTCGTCGGTGTCGTTTGAGTTGAGCGTGGTCAGATCCATGCAGGCCACGGCGCGCAAGAGCCAGGCGGCCTGGTTGTCGGCCTTGATCGAACGCCGCTTGGTCAGGGTCGCGACGCGGCGCTCCAGCGCCGAGCGGTTGACGTTGCGCATCGATTCCAGGAAACCGAGATCGAGCGGCATGCCGGTGTTGCGCGCAATCGCGTGGCTTGTGGCCGGCGCCGGCGCGTTGGCCGCGCGCGGCGGCAGCGGCGTCACCTTCCCTGCATTTCTCTCGATTGCTGTCTGCAGCCCGGCCATGGTTCGCTCCTTGGACCTTTGCCCGGCCGTCTTCGTGCCGATGCGGACCTCCTTTTAGTCCGCCATGGCGCCTGGCCGCAAGCCGATCACAATCGAAACCGAGCGTTCCGAGGCGCGATGGCCATCATCGGCAGATTTGCCAAGCAACCATTGATGCCCACGTCCAGTGGAAATTCACGTGATTTTCGGCTATAATCTAGCGCATGAACAAGGACCAGATGATCACCCGGCTTGCTGGATTGAAAAGCAAACTCGCTTCAGAGGGCGTTGAGCATCTTGCTGTCTTCGGATCGCGCGCCCGAGGTGATCACACACCGGAGAGCGACCTCGATATCCTGCTCGATGTGGTACCCGGATCGCATTTTTCCCTGCTGGATCTCGTCGGTGTCCAGCACATCGTGGAAGACGAAGTCGGCATAACAACCAATCCGGTCATGCGCCGAAGTTTGGATGACCGGTTCAGGAAGGCCATTGCAGCGGATATCATCGAGGTGTTCTGAGCGTGTTCGACAGGACGGTCGCCAGGCTCCGGGACATTGCTGAAGCGCTCGAAAACATTCGGCAGCTGCTCGACGAGAAATTGTACGCGGACATCGAGAATGACGCCATCTGCAAGGCGGCGTTCGAAAGATTTCTGGAGATCATCAGCGGGGCCTCAAGGCATGTCCCGCAGGCCATGCAAGAACTTGCACCGGATATCGAATGGGCCCGTCTCCGCGGCCTCGGCAATGTTTTACGGCACGCCTATAACCGGGTTGACCCGCAACTGCTCTGGGGCTTTCACGAGAACGGACAGCTTTCGCGTCTGCAGGACGCTGTGACAATGCTGATTGCGCTTGCGGAGTCTAGTCCGCAGAATTCGTCCACTCAGCCCTAAGGGCAGTCGCTCACCCGACGAACGCCCGCTCGACGACGAAATCGGCGGGCTGGCTGAGCGAGCCTTCGACGAAGCCGAGGCTCTCGACCAGTTCCTTGACGTCGCGCAGCATATTCATGGAGCCGCAGATCATGACGCGGTCGGTTGCGGGATCGAGCTTCTCGATGCCGAGATCGGCGTAGAATTTTCCGGAGGCGATGAGCGCCGTGATGCGGCCCATGCGCTCCGATACCTCGCGCGTCGTGGTGGAGTAAAGCGTGACGCGGCCTTCCGTGAGTTCGCCGATCAGCGGGTCGGAAGAGAGCGCCGCAACCAGTTCCTGCCCGTAAAGGAGCTCGGCGCGGTCGCGGCAGGTGTGCGTCAGGATGATCTGGTCGAACTTGTCGTAGGTGTCGGGATCGCGCAGAAGGCTGGCAAAGGGCGCGATGCCGGTGCCGGTAGAAATCATGAACAGCCGCCTGGCGGGCGTCAGCGCATCGACCACCAGCGTGCCGGTCGATTTCTGGCGGATCAGGATCGTGTCGCCGGGAACGATCTTCTGCAGTTCCGACGTCAGCGGGCCTTCCGGAACCTTGATGGAAAAGAACTCCAGTTCCTCGTCCCAATTGGGGCTGGCGATCGAATAGGCGCGGAACACCGGTTTCTCGGCATTGGGCAAGCCGATCATGACGAATTCACCGGACCGGAAGCGCAGCGACTGGGGCCGCGTCACGCGAAACGAGAACAGACGGTCGGTGTAATGCTTCACCGACACGACGGTCTCTGCATAGACGTTGGCCGGAATGGGGAAGGCCGGGGCCTTCGGCTCGGCGGGAACAACGGCAATATTCATCGAACCGGACCTTTCGTCTGCGGCCGTCCCGGAGCGGTCCTCGCACCGGCGAGCCTGGTGTCCGGCATGCCCAAATCGGCGGGCATCGGGATGCACTTGTCTCCGATATTTATTAGTATACAAACGATATTTGCGTCAAGATTGCTGTCGGAAACAGCATTCCAAAGGTTGCGTCTCCGGTAGTCCGGATGTTTCGGTCAGGGGTGATGGAACAGAAATTTCACGCGCAAGCCGACAGCGTGGTTGCCGGAATCGATGTCGGAGGCACTTTCACCGACCTGATCATCGTCGACACGCGACAGGGTGGCGGGGTGCGGATCGCCAAGACCCCGACGACCATCGACAACCAGGCGAATGGCGTCGTCTCCGCCCTCTCGTCGGCCGAACTTTCGGTCGCCGAGATCGACCTCATCGTGCATGGCACGACGACCACGACAAACGCGGTGCTCGAACGCAAGCTTGCCCGCACCGGCATGATCACCACCGCCGGCTTTCGCGACGTGATCGAACTCGGGCGACGTACACGCCCGCAAGCTTATGGAATGACCGGCAGCTTCGTGCCCGTGATCCCGCGCGACCTGCGCCTCGAAGTCGACGAGCGCATGGAGGCGTCCGGCCGGGTGCGGGTTCCGCTCGACGAGACCGGCATGCGCAACGCGGTGCAGCGGCTGATCGACGCCGGCTGCGAGTCGCTTGTCATCCATTTCCTGCATTCCTACGCCAATCCGGCGCATGAGCGGCGCGCCGCGGAAATCGCCGCCGCGCTGTGGCCCAACGGCTACATCACCGTTGGCCACGCTCTTCTGTCGGAGGCTCGCGAATTCGAGCGCGGCGTGACGGCCGCCGTCAACGCGTCCGTGCAGCCGATCCTGGAGCGCTACGTCGCGCGACTGCGCAGCGAACTTGAAGGCCGGGGCTACAGGCGCGACTTCCTGATCATGAACGGCAATGGCGGCATGATCTCGGCGCGCAGCGTCACGCGTGAAGCGGCCAAGACCGTCATGTCGGGTCCCGCCTCCGGCGTCATCGCCGCTGCCTATACCGGCCGGCGGGCCGGCTTCACGTCGCTGGTCACCTACGACATGGGCGGCACCTCGACAGATGTCGCGCTCATCGTCGACGCGCAGCCCTCCGTGTCGAACGAGATCGAGATCGAATATGCGATGCCGATCCACGTGCCGATGGTCGCGGTGCACACGATCGGCGCCGGGGGCGGCTCGATTGCGCGGGTCGACGCATCCGGGCTGATCACGGTCGGACCGGAAAGTGCCGGCGCCCGCCCCGGCCCGATCTGCTATGGGCGCGGCGGCATGCTGCCCACCATCACGGACGCGAACCTGGTTCTCGGCCGGCTCGATCCCGGCCGGCTGCTGTCGGTCTACAATCCCGTCACCGTCGATCACGTACGGGGCATCTTTGCCGCCTCGATCGGCGGCCGGACGGGCCTCGATGGCGACCAGGCCGCAGGCGCCGTGCTGCGCCTCGGCAACATGAAGATGGCGGGCGCCATCCGCATGGTCTCGGTCGGGCGTGGCCACGACCCGCGGGATTTTGCCCTGTTCGCCTTTGGCGGCGCGGGTCCGCTGCACGCCTCGGCACTCGCGCGCGAACTCGGCCTGCCGCGCGTTCTGGTTCCCGCGCGGCCCGGCATCACCAATGCGCTGGGCTGCGTTGTAGCCGATCTGCGCCACGATTTCGTCAACACGGTCAATCAGCCCGTCGCGGCGCTTGACGAGGCGCGGCTGAAGGCCATCCTCATGCGCCAGCGCGCCGAGGGCGAGGCGCTGATCGCGCTGGAGGCCGTGCAGCCGGAGTCGATCCGCGTCAGCCATTCCGCCGACATGCAATTCATCGGCCAGACGCATATCCTGAACGTGCCGCTGCCATCGGCCGCCGTGTCGGGCGCGCTTCTGCAGACGCTGTTCGAGGAGGCCTATTTCGCGCGCTTTCGCGTCGACCTGCCGGAGATCCGCGCCAATCTCGTCAATCTCAACACGTCGGTCATCGGCGTGCGTCCGGAGGTCGACCTGTCGCGGCTGATCGATCCCGCCGGCCGCGGGGCAACGCTGGACGAGGCGCGGCGGACCGTCAGGCCGGTGTGGTTCGACGGCGACTGGATCGACACGCCGGTCTACGACCGCGAAAGACTGCCGCTGGACGCGGCGTTCAGCGGTCCGGCCATCATCGACCAGATGGACGCCACCACCGTCATCGAGCCTGGCGACCGTGTGCGCTCGGATGCGGATGGCAATCTGATCGTGGAGGTGGGGAGATGAGCGCGGCTTCGATGCAGTCGTCCTTCTCCCCGTTCACGGGGAGAAGATGCCGGCAGGCAGATGCGGGGCAGCGCCCTAGTCTGCCAGGTTTGATCCTGCCCCTCATCCGGCCCTTTGGGCCACCTTCTCCCCGCAGGCGGGGAGAAGGAAGATGACCCTCGACGCCATCACGCTCTCCGTCATCCAGGCGGCCCTGCAGCAGACCTGCGACGAGATGGACCTGACGTTTTCGCGGGCGGCCTTCTCGCCTGTCATCGCCGAGGCGAACGACCGCTCCGACGGCATCTATTCCGCGGTCGACGGGGCGCTGATCGCGCAGGGGTCGCAAGGCTTGCCCGTCTTCGTCGGCGTCATGCAGCATTCGACGAAGACGATCATCGAGATGATCGCCGCCGGCCGGGTGCTGGCCCCGGAAGAGGGCGACATCTACATCGTCAACGACCCCTATCTCGGCGGCACGCATCTGATGGACGTGCGCTTCGCCATGCCGGTCTGGCGCGGCGGGAAGATCTTCTGCTGGCTGTCCAACACCGGCCACTGGCCCGACATAGGCGGCGCGGTGCCCGGCGGATTCTCCGCGTCGGCGACATCGGTCGAGCAGGAGGGCCTGCGCCTGCCGCCGGTCAAACTGTTCAAGAAGGGCGTGCTGGACCGCGAGATCTACGCGATCATCTCCTCCAACATCCGCATCGCCGACCAGCGCATCGGCGACATCAAGGCGCAGGCGGCTGCGCTGCATGTCGGCCAGGACCGGCTCGCCCGCATCCTCGACCGCTATGGCGACGACACGGTGAGCGAGGCGATCGCAGAACTGCGGCGGCGCGCGGCCGCCCAGATGCGCGCCCACATCGCCGCGATCCCCGACGGGACCTATCGCTCGACCGCGACCGTCGATTCCGACGGCGTCGTCGACCGGCCGCTGACCATCGCGCTGTCGGTCACGAAGGCGGGCGAGGAACTGACCTTCGATTTCGCCGGCTCGAGCCCGCCCTGCGTCGGTCCGATGAACAGCGTGCTCGCCACCACGCTGTCGTCGGTCTATCTCGCCATGCGCCACATCTTTCCCGACGTGCCGATCTCGGCCGGCGCCTTCGAGCCGCTGGTCGTCAAACGGCCGGCCGGCACCTTCCTCGACGCCGCCTATCCGCGCCCGGTCTCAGGCTGCGCCGCCGAAGTCTCGCAACGCATCGCCGAGGCGGTATTCGCCGCCATGGTCCAGGCGCTGCCGGACCGCGTGACCGCGGCGCCGGCGGGCTCCAGCGGCAATTTCGCGCTTGGCGGCTCCGACCCGGCGCGCGGGCGCGACTACGTCATGTACCAGATCTCCGGCGGCGGCTATGGCGGCCATGCCGGCGGCGACGGGCTCTCCAATGGATGCTCGACGATCGGCATCTCGAAATCGCCGCCGGTCGAAATCATGGAGCAGACCTATCCGGTCCTCTACCGCCACTATGCCCTGCGCGAGGGGTCCGGCGGTGCCGGACAACATCGCGGCGGCTTCGGGCTCGCCTACGAGGTGGAACTGCTGCGCGGCGAGTCCCGCGCCTCCTTCGTGATGGACCACGGCCGCGTCGGCCCACAGGGCGCGCTCGGCGGGCAGGATGGCGCGGTCAATGCCGTCACCGTGTTCCGCGACGGGGTCGCGCATGTGCCGCCGCATCTTTCCAAGGAACAGGACATTCCGCTGAAGGCCGGCGACCGCGTGCGCGTCGGCACGCCGGGCGGCGGTGGTTACGGCGACCCGTTAAAGCGCGACCGGGCGCTGGTGGAGCACGACGTGGCCATGGGGTATTATACGAGGGAGCAGGCCGAGACGCTGTTTGGGACTTATCTGTGAGCATTGATCGTGGGCGAGGAATGGGTCCCGGACATCGCCACCTCGCTTCGCTCGGAGTCGATTCCGGGATGACGCCGGGTGTAAGCCGTTGCGCAACTTTCAGGCGTCATCCCGGAAGTCCTGCGGAACGCAGTGAAGCGGGGCTGTCCGGGACCCATTCCGTGACCGTCTCCACTCAACCACCTCGATGATTATCGCGCGGCCGGCCGTCAGTACCGGCCATTGGCGTGGAATGGGTCCCGGATATCGCCACCTCGCTTCGCTCGCAGTCGATTCCGGGATGACGCCCCCTTTTTAGACACACATACTCAAACTTGCTACGCGATCTTCGCCAGCAGCCGCGTCAGCGTCTCGGCCTCCTTGCCGGACAACGGCGCCAGCGTCTCCGCCGTGATCTTCTGGGCGAGTGGGATCAGCGACTCGATCGCCTGCCGTCCCTCCTCCGTCAGGCTCACCATCAGCCGGCGCTTGTCGCCGTCGTGCTTGCCGAGATCGACGAAGCCGCGCAGCTTCAGGCGGTCGATGACGCCCTTCACGGTTGCCGCGTCCATGGCGATCAGCGTGCCGAGCTGGTTCTGCGATGTTTCGCCGACATCGCGCAGCTTGGCGAGTGCCGCGAATTGCGGCGGCGTGAGGTCGCCGATATGGGCGGCAAAGATCGCGACATGGCGCTGGTGGGCGCGCCGCAGGATGTAGCCCACCTGTTCCTGCAGAACGTAGTTTGCCGGCGCATGATCTCGCGCAGACTCCTGAGCGACAGGGTCGGGGCTCACCGCAGCCCGTCCCACTTGGTGATCCCGTCGGCCGCGAGACCGCCCATACGGTGGTGGATGCGCGGGCCGATGGTCATCACCAGGCAGAACAGTAGCTCGTCGGGTTTCGGCCCGTCCGGCATGCCCACCTCCATCGCGTCGAAATGGCTGCGCACATAGGCGGCGTTGATGTGGCCGACGGGCACGTCGAGACGGGCGCCCAGGCCGCCGACCTTCTTGGCCGAAGGGACGATCGCCTTGGCGTCGCCCAGCCGCTCGCGCATGGCGTAGCCGCCCGGCACATGCCACAGCGCGCCATGTTCGAGTTCGCCATTGGCGCCGACGATGATGCCCTTGCCGTAGCCGTCGATCAGTTTCGGATCGCCTCCGAGTGCCTCGATCAGCCTGTCGGCCATCATCAGGCCGAGCGGCTTCAGCTCTTCCATCGCACTCTCGATCTCGGCCACGTAGCGGCCGGCAAAGGGGTTGCGCACGACTGCCATGACGGCGCCCCGCAACCGGGGCTTCTCCGGCGCCGGGCCGCCATCGTGATGGATTTCCTCGATGAGGGTGGCGATCTTGCGGATCGGGAAGTCAGGCATGGTGGGTCTCCTTCGTGAGGGTGGTGCGGGTGTCGCTTCTTGCTCTGGCGACGTTGCGATCCTTCGCACCCCCCTCTGGCCTGCCGGCCATCTCCCCCTCAAGGGGGGAGATTATGCACTCCGGCGACGCGCTTGATCTCCCCCCTTGAGGGGGAGATGGCCGGCAGGCCAGAGGGGGGTATATGGCACAACCGCAGGAGGCTTGCTTGTTGCCTGCAACTATCAATGGCAACCCCGAAACCACCCTCTCGCCGCCTAGGTACAGCACGGCCGCCACGATCAGCCCCCGCGCGACAAAATCTTGCGCCACGGCCAGGCCGCGTGCCAGCGCTTCATCCATTTCGGCGGCAGTGAGCAGGCCAACTTCGGTCGTGACCAGCCTTTCGCCGAGGTCGCTGTCGGGCGCGAGCAGCCGCGCCGGCTGGCGGGTGATGGCGGGGTGGCCGGGCAGGTCGACCGCATTGCCGATCATCGTTGCGGCGGCGTCAGCCGCGGCACCGGTTGATGCCAGCACCGTGACAGCGTCTGATATGCCCAGCGAGTGGCTGCGGCCGCGCCAGCCGCTGGTCGCGACGCCGCGAACGCCATCACCCGCTTCCACGATCACGCGATCGGAAAACCCATGACCCGTCCCGGCGATGGCCAGTGTCAGCGACTGGCCACCGGCCAGATAGAGCGCGCTGTCGCCGCCATTGTTGACATAGGCACGGTCGAGAACACGGCCGCTGGTCAGCGCGGCCAGCACCTCGTCGGCCACCGCGCCCGCGACGGCTGCCATCGGGGTGATGAAGCTTTTCGCCGCGAACGAGGCCACCGCAGCCTCCATCCGCCGCGCCGTCGGGCCGGCGAAAGCGCGTGGGGCGCGCACATCCGTTGGCCGGCGCAGACCCGGCAGTTCGGCCACCAGTTCGGTCAGCACCGTCTCGAAACGCGCAACTGCCTGCCTATGAGCCCTCTCGACCTCACCGGGCGCGCCAAGAGCCTCGACGATCAGGTCGATCGGCCCGTGGTTCAGGTGAAGCCGCCGGCCGTCCGGCAGCCTGTGCGCCTGCGCCCCCGCCATCATGGCGCGCCGCCTGGCTGGTTGCGGCGCAATTGCTGCAGCGGCGGCCAGGGATTGCCGGCCGGCGCCGACCGCGCCGCGCGCGGATTGAGGAACTCGCCGCCGCGCGCGATCACGTCGGCGAGGTCACGGATTTCCGTCTCGTAGCCGCCCAGCAGGACGTAGTCGTCGCGGCGCATGGTGAACTCGATCGGTGCCACCAGCGCGGGCGTCGGCACCGAGCCAAAGGCGTTTTCGGGCACGCGCATGACGTCGACCATCAGCGTGATGCCGCCGCCCGGCCAGACATAGACCGGCGCGCCGCCGACCGTCACATAGGTCTGCAGCCCATGCACGGAGCGCGTCAGATTGACCGGGTTCTCCACGACGCCGGCGCGCAGCGAGCCGCCGGCGCCGCCGACGAAGAGCACGGTGCAGAGTGCCGGCTCGCAATTGTCCTCGATCAGCGCGACCGACTTGCGCAGGCGTTCGGGAAACGGTTTCTCGACCGGCCGAAGGGTCTCGTCGAGCTCGAAATAGCCAAAGTGTTCTCCCGTGGTCGACACCATCAGCAGCGACAGGCCCGGCCTTGCACCCTTGGCAGCGTTCCAGGGGCCCAGAATGCTGAGCGGATCGGAGATGGTGGTTCCGCCCCAGCCCTGGCCGGGATCGGAGACCTTGAAATAGCGGCCTGGGGTCGAGCGGCGGCCGATAATCTTGATGCCGGTGTCCTCCCAGCCGAGCACCTTGCCGGCCTGGTGTTCGGAGACCACGCCGGTGATGTGGTCGTCGACGACCACGACTTCGTCCACCAGCCCGCGCCACTGGGTGGCGAACATGCCGATCGTCGCCGAGCCGCAGCCGACGCGCATGCGCGTTTCCATCACGCCGTCGATGATCGGCGCTTTGCCGGCCTCGACGGTCAGCGCCGCGCCGCCATCGATGGCGAGCTCGACCGGCTTGCGGTTGCACAGGTCGAGCAGCGTCTCGCAGGTGACGCGGCCTTCCGCCTTCGAGCCGCCGGTCAGATGGTGCACACCGCCGAGCGACAGCATCTGCGAGCCGTATTCACCCGTGGTGACGTGGCCGACGGCCTCGCTGCGCGCCCTGACGATTGCCGTCTCCGGTCCGAGATGGCGGTCGGTGTCGATCTTCACCTTGACGCCGCAGTAGGAGAAGATGCCTTCCGTGACGACCGTCACCAGGTCGACACCCTCGACCTCCTGGCTGACGATGAACGGCGCCGGCTTGTAGTCGGGATAGGTGGTGCCGGCGCCGATGGCGGTCACGAATTGCTGACCGGCGCCGACGATGCTGCCCGTCTGGCCGTCACCATCGAGCATGAACGGAACGACCGGCGCGCCCGTCTCGGCAGCATGGTCCAGAATGGTAAGAGGATCGCTGCGCACGATGCGGCCGCCGACATTGCCATAGCGGTCACAGGCGCCGGTGCGACCCTCGGCGATGTAGCACATCACCGGGCAGGCATCGCAGCGGATCTTTTCCGCTAAGATGCTGTCGCCGGGGTCGTGGGTCTCGAAGCGTTCGGAGAGCTCGCTCATGGGCAAGACCTCCCCGCTTTGACATGCCTTCCTCTTGCCGCACCCCCCTCTGGCCTGCCGGCCATGTCCCCCTCAAGGGGAGAGATCACTCTCTTCGTCGCCCCGCTCGCCCTGCAACGCTTCCGCATAAGGCGGCGGCGGTGGTGCGATTGATCTCCCCCCTTGAGGGGGAGATGGCCGGCAGGCCAGAGGGGGGTGTGCCTAGGCGGGCACTTTCCGCTCCTGATGGTGGCCGCAGCAATCATTCTCGTGCCCCCTCCCGTATCGCCGCCAGCACGCGCGTGGGCGTCGCGGGCAACTTGGTGACCAGCACGCCGGTCGCGTGGCGGATGGCGTTGAGGATGGCGGGCGCGGTGGGGATGAGCACGTGTTCGCCGAGGCCCTTGGCGCCGAACGGGCCTTCGGGATCGGGCACCTCGATCGGGATGGACTGGATCTCCGGCACGTCGCCGCTGGTGGGGATGAGATAGTCGTGCAGGTTCTCTGTACGCCCCGGCACATACTCTTCCATCAGCGCCATGCCGATGCCCTGGGCTATGCCGCCCTCGATCTGGCCCTGCACCATGAGGGGATTGATGGCGCGGCCGACGTCATGCGCGGCCGTGATCTTCAGCAGGCGCACCGTGCCGAGCTTCAGATCGACCTCGAGCTCGGCCATCTGCGCGCCATAGCCATATTGCGCATAGGGCCTGCCCTGCCCTTTCGCATCGAGCAGCGTTGTGGGCGGGTCGTAGGTTTCTTCCGCCATGAATACGAGGTCGCCCGCGCTCAGCGGCAGGTCGGCGAGGGCAAGCCGCCGCGCCGCCGGGCCTGCGCCGATCACCAGCGTCGCGCCATCCAGCGCAAGCGGCGCGCCTTCCGGCACATTGGCAAAGCGCAGGATCTGTTCCCGTAAGGCCCCGGCTGCCTTTTTCGCGGCATTGCCGGTCACGAACGTCTGGCGCGAGGCCGACGTCTTGCCGGCATCCGGCGACAGCGCCGTATCGGCGCCGACCAGCCGGATGGCCGAGAGCGGCAGGCCGAGCGTGTCGGCTGCGATCTGTGCGATCACCGTGTTGGAGCCCTGGCCGATGTCGACCGCGCCCTGGTGGAGCACGACATGGCCGTCGCGCGACAGGCCGATGCGAATCGTCGACGGGTTGGGCAGCGCGGTGTTGCCGCAGCCATACCAGCACGACGCGACGCCGACGCCGCGCTTCACAAATGCGCTCGCCGCGTTGAAGGCCTCCGCTTCGGCGCCCGCGCGCTCCCAGTGCGGCCGCAACGCCTCCAGGCAGGCGCCGATGCCGACGCCGTCGGCGAGCACCTGGCCGGTCACGGTGGTCGCGCCGTTGGTCAGTGCATTGTCGATGCGGAACTCCAGCCTGTCCCGGCCGAGTTTCCGGGCCAGCTCGTCGTATAGGGTCTCCTGCATGATTGCTGCCTGCGGCACGCCGAAGCCGCGAAACGCGCCGGAGACGGGGCCGTTGGTGTGGATCGCTATGCCGGTCGCACGGTAGTCGGGTGTCACATAGGGGCCGGATGCGTGCACGGGCACGCGGTTGGCCACCGTCGGACCCCAGCTCGCATAGGCGCCGGTGTTGAACTCGCCTTCGAAGGTCATGCCGGTGATCCGGCCCTCGGCATCCGCGCCGATCGTCGCCGTCATGATGGCCGGGTGGCGCTTGGTGGTTGAGGCCATGGATTCGGCGCGGGTAAAGGCGAGTGCGGCGGGACGGCCGGTACGCAACGCCACCAGCCCGACGAGCGGCTGCAGCGACAGGTCGAGTTTCGAGCCGAAGCCGCCTCCCGTGGCCGTGGGCACGATGCGCACGCGCTCCGGCGGGAGCCCCAGTATCGCGGCGGTCGAATCGCGGTCCATGTAGGGCGCCTGGGTGCAGGCTGTGATGACCAGCGTGTCGCCATCCATCTCGGCAAAACCTGCCTCCGGCTCGATATAGGCGTGCTCGACATAGGAAGTCTCGATGTGGCCGGTCACGGTGACGGCGGCGCGCGACAGTGCGGCCTCCGGATTGCCCCGCTCGACGAAGCCGCGCGTCAGCTCGTTGCCCTTGCGCGCCGGGTGGATGAGCGCGGCACCCTGCGCCGTGGCGTCACGGGGTTCTAGCAGACGAGGCAGTTCGGTCCAAATCACCGGAAAGTCGGCCAGGGCGAGATCGCGCATCGCGTCGCGCTCGCCGGCGATGACCGCCACCGCCTCGCCGCGGAAGCGCGCGACGCCGTTCGCAAGCGCCGGCTGGTCGGCGAAGGGTTCGATGACGCCAAAGCAGTTTCGACCGGGAATGTCACGCGCCGTATAGACCGCGACGAGGCCTGGATGAGCGGCCACGAAGCCGTCGAGGTCGCCAAAAGCAAAGCGCGCATGATGGTGCGGCGAACGGACGACGCGAACGACAAGCGCGTGGGCCGGAAAGCTGTCGCCGCCATAGTTTTCGGCGCCGGTCACCTTTGGCAGCCCGTCGAGCCTGACCGGCGAGGCGCCGACGGCGGCACCGGCGTCGGGCATGCGCAGGTCAAGCGCGGCGCCGCGGGTCGCCGCGTCGATGACGGCGGCGATGATCCTTGCGTAGCCGGTGCAGCGGCACAGCACGCCGCCGAGTGCGGCCCGGACATTCGACTCGCTCGGCTCCGCGCCGCTTTCCAGGAAGGCTGTCGCGGCCATCAGCAGGCCCGGCGTGCAGATGCCGCATTGGGCTGCGCCATGGTCGAGAAAGGCTGCCTGTAGCGCCGACAGGGCACCATTGGCGAGGCCCTCGACGGTGCGCACCGCCCTGCTCGCGACGGATGCCGCCGGCACGAGGCAGGCACAGACAGGCTCGTCGTCGAGCAGCACCGTGCAGGCGCCGCAGTCGCCCGCGTCGCAGCCGACCTTGGTGCCGGTCAGCCCGAGTTCGTCGCGCAGGACGCAGGACAGGCGCTCGAGCGGAGAGACGGATACGGTTGCGCCGCGACCGTTGATCTCGAAGGCGATGGCCTGGCTTCTACAGCTCATGCCGCTGCTGCCCTGGAGCCTCTGCCCGGCTCGCCGAGCGCCGCCGCGGCAGCGCGCGCAATGATCTCGCGCGCGGCCTCACGGCGGTAGTCGGCGCTGGCGCGCACATCGTCGATCGGCATCAACACCGACAGATCGCATCCAGCAACCGCATCAATCACATCATCAACACGCGCCGGCAGCCCGACGAGCGATCTTTCCAGCCCGCCGATGCGCTGCGCCACCACCGAGCAGGAGCCCACCGAGATCGCCGCCGCCTTGATCCGGCCGTCGGGGTCGCGCTCGATTCGCGCCGCTGCCATGGCGATCGAGATCACCAGGAAGCGCCGCGCTCCGAGCTTGATGAAGCTGGACGTTCCGGCCGCCGAAGTCTTTGGGACGCGGATCGCCGTGACCATCTCGTCCGTTCGCAGCGCGGTGCGGCGACTGCCCTGGATGAAGCCGGCGAGCGGCACGTGTCGCACCGCAGCCCTCGATCGTAGCTCGACTTCCGCGTCAAGAACCATCAGCGGCGGCACACCATCCGCCGCCGGCGACGCGTTGCAGAGATTGCCGGCGATCGAGCCAACATTCTGGATCTGCACCGAGCCTACCTCGGCAGCGGCCTGCTTCAGAGCGTCGAAGGCAGGCGGCAGGGTTTTTTCGCGGATGATGTCGGTCCAGGTGGTACGGGCGCCGAAGACATGGTGGGTGCCGGTCTCGGCTACGCCACGCAGCCCAGCGAGGCCGTTGATGTCGAGGATGTTTTCGGCGATCGGACGCGTCCCCTGCGCCGGATAGAAGTCAGTGCCGCCGGCCAGGATTCGCCACCGATCCCGCGCCAGAAGGCCAAGCGCCTCTTCGACCGATTTGGGTTTCGCGTAGCGGATCACGCAATGCCTTTCCGGCGGGCCAGCCGGCGAATTCATTCGTATGCAAATGATATACGTGGCGCGGATTTTGTCAAAGAGCGCGTTGCGTTCCGGCACGCTGCCGGGCTTGACGCGCGCCCCCGATCCGGACGACGTTCGCCCAACCACGACACATCACTGCAATGAGGGTTCCATGGGCACGCAAGCGCTTGTTGTCATCGACGTGCAGAATGATTTCTGCCCAGGCGGCGCGCTGGCGGTGGCGGGCGGCGCAGACATCGTGCCGCTGGTCAACGACCTGATCATGCGGTTCGATCACGTCGTGCTGACGCAGGACTGGCATCCGGCCGGGCATTCGAGCTTCGCCTCCAGCCACCCCGGCAAGCAACCTTTCGAGACGGTCGACATGCCCTACGGCGCGCAGACTCTGTGGCCCGACCACTGCATCCAGGGCTCGGGCGGCGCAGCCTTTCACCCAGCGCTGAAATGGACCAAGGCCGAGCTTGTGGTGCGCAAAGGGTTCCGGCCGGCGATCGACAGCTATTCCGCCCTTTACGAGAACGACCACGAGACGCCGACAGGGCTCGGCGGCTATCTGCACGAACGCGGCATCGGCGAACTGACAATGGTTGGGCTCGCCACCGATTTCTGCGTCGCCTTTTCCGCGCTCGATGCCGTCAGGCAGGGCTTCAAGGTCAGCGTCGTGCTCGACGCCTGTCGCGGCATCGATCTCGGCGGTTCACTCGATTCGATGCTGGCGCAGATGCGCGAAGAGGGCGTGATCCTGCAGTGAGGACAGCCGCGACAGGCTCGGGGGAAGACCACGACGGCTTTACGCTTACCGGCGCCGCCGATATGGTGCCTTGGGGTAGCGCGTCCAATCGACCAGGCGCGCGGGGCATGGATTGTCTGGAATGGATCGGTTCGCGTCTCTTCGCCGGCATACGGACCGCAAGAGCCTTGGCATCGAGATTGCGCCCTACTTCAATCCTATCGTCACAAAGGCCGCCGGCTACAACGTCCTGATCGTCGACGTGTTCGACACCAAGACGCTGCGGGAGAAGGCGGTCGAGGACCCACATATCCCGACTGGCGAAGAGCGCCGCATCGAGGATGTCGATATCGTCGCCGATGCCTCGAACCTGATCGAGGCGATCGAGCAGCGCGGCCTGTCCGGCAGGATCGGCTATATTGTCTCGTCGCACAATTTCGAGCACCTGCCCAATCCGATCCGCTTCCTGCAGGGCTGCGCCAAGGCCCTGAGGCCGGGCGGCGTGCTGACCATGGCAATCCCCGACTACCGCGCCTGCTTCGACCATTTCCGCACGCCGACAAAGCTCGCCGATTGGCTTTGCGCCTACCATCGCGGCGTGACCCAGCCGCCGCCCGAGACCCGCTTCGACTTCCGGGCCAACCAGTCGATGTATATGCGCGGCGGCGTCGCCACCGTCGGCTGCGACATCAACGCGGACGATCCGGCCAGTTTCGCGCCGGCGCGGGTCATGCGCGAAGCCTATGCAGAGTATCTCGCCGACCTGGCCACACCAGGCCCGTATAAGGACGCGCATTGCAGCACGGTGTTCGGCGCCAGCTTCGAACTGATGGTGCGCGACCTGCGCCACCTCGGCATCATCGACCTGGAGGTCGTCGAGGTGACGCCATCGCTCGGGCTGGAGTTCTTTGCCTATCTGCGCAAGCCTGCGGCGGGCGGACCGGTCGAAGAGGACGATGAGACCTACTACGCAAGGCGCGCCAGCCTGCAGCGCTTGGTCAACGCGCAGCTCGGCTCGGCGGCCTTCGCCAGCGCGCCGCCACCCACATTGTCACGGCCTCCGGTCTCGGCCCGTTCCCAGGCAAAACGTCTCGTGCGGGGGCTGTTGGGCCAGAGGGTCTACGCCAGGCTGGCCGCGCTCAACGCCGTCCGCCGTCGGCGCTGGTAGCGGCGCCTGGACCAGGTTCCGCTGTTACACCTTAACCGCATGCGGGACGCGGTCGATCGAGCCGAAGACCTTGAGATAGCGGTCGATCTCGCTCTGGTCGCCGGTCGCCTTTTCAGGATTGTCCGACAGCTTCACCGCAGGGCGGCCGTTGGCTCGGGTGACCTTGCAGACCAGCGAGATGGCAGTGAGGCCATCGATGTCGATCGGCGCGCAATCCTCGAAATCATTGGTCAGGTTGGTGCCCCAGCCAAAGGCCATGCGCACCTTGCCGTCAAAGTGCCGATAGGTTTCCTCGATCGTGCCGGCTTCCAGCCCGTCGGAGAAGATCAGGAGCTTGGTCCTGGGGTCGATGCCCTTTGAGCGCCACCAGGCAATGATCTTCTCGCCGGCCTCGATGGGTGGCGCGCTGTCGGGGCGAAAACCGGTCCAGTCCGTGATCCAGTCCGGCGCATCGCGCAGGAAGGCGGTCGTGCCGAAGGCGTCGGGCAGAACGATCAGAAGATTGCCGCCATAGTAGCGCTGCCAGTCCTGCAGCACGTGGTATGGCGCCTGCCGCAGCTGCTCGTCGGTATCGGCCAGCGCCGCAAACACCATCGGCAGTTCATGCGCGTTGGTGCCGAGCGCCTCGAGATCCGTGTCCATCGCAAGCAAGACGTTGGAGGTGCCGGTGAAAGCCGGGCCGATGCCCTCCTTCAAGGCCTCGACGCACCAGCGCTGCCACAGAAAGCTGTGGCGGCGGCGCGTGCCGAAGTCGGAGATGCGCAGGTCGGGGAGCAGGCGCAGGCGCTCCGTCTTGGCCCAGAGTTTTGCCTTGGCGCGAGCGTAGAGCACGTCGAGCGCAAACGGTCCGAAAGCGCGCATGGTGGCCCGCGACCGCAACTCGTTGATGATGGCGAGCGCCGGGATCTCCCACAGCGAGGTGTACATCCACGGCCCGTGGAACTCGAGTTCGTACTGGCCGTCGCGCTTCCTCAGTTCGTATTCCGGCAAGCGGAAATCGGCGAGCCAGGCCAGGAATTCGGGCCCGAATATCTGCTTGCGGCCGTAGAAGGTGTTGCCGGCGAGCCAGATCATTTCCTTCTTGGAAAAGCGCAGCGTGCGGGCATGGTCGAGCTGGGCGCGCAGTTCCTCTTCGTCGATCTCGTCGGCGAGCCTGACGGACGTCGTGCGGTTGATCAGCGTGAAGGTCGCGTCGACCTTGGGGTACATGCCCCAGATCATCTGCAGCATCAGGAGCTTGTAGAAATCCGTGTCGAGCAGGCTGCGCACGATGGGGTCGAGCTTCCATGCGTGGTTGTACACGCGGCGCGCTATGTCCGTCTTCGCCATGCCCTCGGATCCTGCCCTGCACTTTTCCGGGGGCGCTATAGCATCTAAACCACGGCCGCGCCTCGACAAAAAGAAGACCCCGCAGCGTGTGCCGCGGGGTCGTCGTGACGTCCGTCGAATGCCGGCCTGGCTTACCAGCAGGCGTAGGCGTATTCGCACCAGCCGTTGTAGTAGCAGTAGTACTCCCAGTAGCAGACAGCCTTGGAATTGGCTTCCGCCATGGTGCGCACGTCGCCGGCGACCTTGGTGATCAGCGCGTCGCCCTGCGCCAGGTCTTGAGCCTTCTTCAAAACGCCCTCGATGTCGAAATTGGCCGCGCCGTCGGCGCCGGCCTCACCCTTCGTGCCGTCGGCCAGAACGCGGCCGGGAACGCTTGCCATCATCTTGGCGGCGGTCACCAGGGCGAGCGCGTCGCCCTTGGTTTCGCCATAGCTGGCGAGGTTGCGTGCCGTCTCGAGAACGAGGCGACCCTCGGCCTGCTGGGCGGCGGTCAGATCGGCCTTTTCCTGTGCGACCGAAGCGCCGGCGGTGAGGCCGGCGACGACGAAGGCCGTTGCCATAAGAAGTTTCTTCATTGTGTCAGTTCCTCTGTTTGACGTTTCCTGCGCCTGGCGTGCCAGGTCAGTTCCCGACCCGGCCATGCGCAGCTCTGATGCAGGACCGTTTCTCGCGCCCTTTCGAGCACGTGGCCCCCCGTGTTTCACCGGCGCGAAGTCCCCGCCCGGTGGACCGCTTGCCCTGCCTGCCGCCCTTCACAGCATGCGGGGATGACGGATCGATGAAGGCTCCGGCGGACCGGAACCGCGTTATGTGTCCGGCAGGGGCGCTATCGGCCCCCGCCCTTCGTGACGAAGAACGGCCGGATATCTATCGACATGTCCTCGTCGACAGCGGCCGCGCGGCTGATCGTGGACCGCGTCAGATCGTTCAGCCCGCTCGCCACGAAATCGCGCACCGCGGCGACCTGCGGCGCGTCATCGGGTGTCGCCCGCAGTCCGTCCTGTTCCAGGTCGGTGAACGCCGTATGCGAGCGGTTGACGCCCGGTATCGCCAGGAATACCAGGCGCTCCTCGGCGGCGGCGGCGGGATTCGGCTCCATCTGCAGGATGTCCGCTGTCTTGCTTTCCTGCGCCAGGATGCGGCTGGATGCGCCGTCCACCGGCCAGACCGGGGTGATCGAGAAGTCAGGACCGATCAGGAGCACCGTCACGTCGAGCGGCTTCCTGCCAGTGTTGGCCATGCGCACGTTGAGGATGTCGCAATCGTCGAAGCGCGGATTGTCGCCGACCGGCTGGAGACCTTCGTAGTCCGCCTCGTCTTCGGAACACGTGCCGCCAGCCTGCGGCTGCTTCCGGCTTTTCGCTATCGAGATCTCCGGGACGAGGCCGAGCGAGCGAGTGCTGCCCTCCGCGCCCGCCAGGCGCTGCAGCGCCGTGGCGCGCGCCATCCTGTCGATGGCTTCCTCCACCCTGGCGCGCGCGACCCGGGGCTCTTCGGGCAGCGTCAGCCGCGGCGACGAGCCGGGCCCGTCGCGGTCGATCATGCCGCCGGCGGGCGAAAAGGCCAGCTTGCCGTCGACGAGGCCGACCGCGATGTCATAGCCGGAAGCGCGCATGGAAACTCGTGCCGCCATGGGGCCGCTCGACACGGCTTCGCGCAGCGCATCCATCGCCAAGGAATAGTCCTTGCCGTCATCGGGGTCGACACGAACGGGCTCCGACAGGACCAGTCCCAAGTCCACGCCGGTCCTTACCAGACGCGCGAAGCGGCCGCGCTTGAAGTCCGCCTCGCCGGCGGCGGCGGTGGCGCAGACGGCCTCGTCGACGCCGCATGGCTTTGCGGTGGGAAGGAGGAGGCTCCTGGTGGCGCCCGCGCTGCCGATGACGCCATAGGCGACCGGACTGTCGTCGGGCGCGGCCGCGTCGTCGTAGAGCGCCAGGATCGATCCGGCGGACAGTCCCTCCAGAACGCCGGCCTGAAGCTTGCCGCCATAGAGCACCTGCCACTGCCGCGCAGGCACGGCCCCGGCCAGGCCGAGAACCGGCTCGTCGAGCAACTCGCCCTCGAGGTCCGGGGTCTGCGTGGTCATCAGCGTGTTGCGCTTGATCTCGGCCAGCACGCCCTGGTGGAGGGCGCGGTAGGTCACGCCCGGATTCTGGTTGAGGCGCTGGAGCAACTCATAGGTGAACACGGCATAGCTCTCGCCATCCGTGGCGTTGGGCGGCGTCTTTTCGAGCGCCTCCTCGTTTTCCTGCGCGGCGTAGAAGAAGGCGGCGCGCCCGCGGCCGCCCTTGCCGGTATCGGCCGTGCGACCGGCCAGTCCGCGACCGGCCTCTTCCACGACATCGGGAATGCCGAGCGCGGCGGGCTCGACGCCGCGAATGCGCGTGTCGTCGCCGTCGATCGCCCTAAAGCCGGTCGCCGAATGGCAGGCGTCGATGACGCCGAAAAAGTCGGCGCCCTTGTCGAGTATGCGTTCGACAAGCAGGTTCAGTTCGTCGTCGACGAGCGCGTTCTCGACACCGCCCTTCCCCCATTTTCCGACGTCGTAGGGCAGAAATATCTCGTCGGCGCCGCCCTGCTCGTCACCATCGAGATCTGGCTGCTGCGAGCCATGGCCGGAGAAGTAGAAGACGACCAGGTCGCCGGCCTCGCTCGTCTCGGCAAGCCGCGCAAGCCGATCGAGGATCGCCTTCTTCGTCCCGGCGCCGGGATTGGCGACACCGTCGGCCAGGCCTGTCACCTGATCGGCGAGAACGGTGATGTCGGCTGCCGGAATGCCGAGGCGGACCAATGTGTTGGCAAATTCGCGTGAATCGTTCTTGGGACCCACGAGGCGGATGCTCTCCGGCAGGTTTGGATAACCTGAAACGCCGACGACGAGCGCCCGCGTCGCAGCCGAGACTTCGCCCACGCACAGCGCGAGCATGCCCACGGCAATGTAGAAGCTCCCCAAGCGCACCGTTTCACCCAGCCCGATACCGTGTCGCCAAAGCAGGATTGCAAGCTCAATCCGCAGTGTCCAGTCAAAAGGGGAAGTGTGGCGGTTTCAGGCCGGCTTTACGCCACGTCAGGGGCATCTTTCGAGCGATTGCTGGAGGTCATGTCGCTGCCGCCCTGAACCATTCGCTTGTCCGCAGGTCGATCGCAACAAGGCGATGGCAGCGGTCAAGAGTTCGTCGGGCGCGCAACCGCCTGGTTCGTTCCCCGCGATGCGGTCATCTATAGACGGGGCACGACGAATGGGTTCAGATGCGCCCTGATCCGTCAGTTTGGCGCGATATCCGCAACGTCTCCACGCAGGGCACATCATGGCATTCGACAACGAAAAACTGGACGCGCTGCGCAGCAAGTATGGCGAAAGCCATGGCGGGGAACTCTTCAATCCGCAGTTCCGGCGCGTCGCCGACAAGATCTTCACCAAGGCGGGAACGAGGCTTGCGCCCTATTCCGGCGTGCCCACCTTCCTCACCGCGCCCTATGTCCCCGTCGACCACGACGAGCCGGACTTCGGGGACCTGCAGGTTGCGATCGTCGGCGTGCCGATGGATCTCGGCGTCACCAACCGACCCGGCTCGCGCTTTGGACCACGTGCGCTGCGCACCATCGAGCGAATCGGCCCGTACAACCATGTGCTCGACTGCGCACCGGTGCAGGATCTGCGCGTCGCCGACATCGGCGATATCCGCTTCCAGAGCCGTTACAGGCTGGAGCTCTGCCACGACGACATCGAGAGGCGCATCAACCAGATCGTCGACGCCGGCGTGGTGCCGCTTTCGGTTGGCGGCGACCATTCGATCAGCCACCCGATCCTCAAGGCTGTTGGCAAGCAAGCTCCCGTCGGCATGATCCATATCGATGCGCATTGCGACACGGGCGGCGCCTACGACCTGACGAAATTCCACCACGGCGGGCCATTCCGCAACGCGGTGCTGGACGGCGTGCTCGACCCGACGCGCACGGTGCAGATCGGCATTCGCGGTTCGGCGGAATATCTGTGGGAGTTCACCTATGAATCCGGCATGACCGTCATCCACGCCGAGGAAGTGTCGGGCATGGGCATCCCCGCGATCATCGAAAAAGCGCGCGCCATCGTCGGCGATGGCCCGACCTATCTCTCCTTCGACATCGACAGCCTCGACCCGGCCTTTGCGCCCGGCACCGGCACGCCGGAGGTCGGCGGGCTGACGACGCGCGAAGTTCTGGAGATCCTGCGCGGGCTGAAGGGCCTCAACCTGGTCGGCGGCGACGTCGTGGAAGTGGCGCCGCAGTATGACAGCACCACCAACACGGCCCATGCAGGCGCCCAGGTGCTGTTCGAGATCCTGAGCCTGATGGTGTTTTCGCCGTTCGTGACCCGCGACAGGGCCTGATCGGTAAGCGACGATAGTCATCGCTACAGGGTATGACGACCCGGCGGGCCGGGCGTCGCCGCTGAGTCAGAGCCCGGTAAGCCCAAGCCTGTCGCGCCGCAGCCAGCGCACGAGCAGCAGCGCCGCGACCACGGCGAGGCCGGCCGACAGGCCGATCCAGATGCCGGTGCCCTTGAGTCCGAGAGGGAACGCGAGGACGACGCCGAGTGGCAGGCCGACGCCCCAGTAGCCGATCGCGGCAAAGATCATCGGCACCTTGGTGTCGTGCAGGCCGCGCAGCATGCCGCCCGATACGGCCTGCGCGCCATCGACGATCTGGAACAGGCCGGCAAAGGCGAGGAACGAGACCGCCAGCCCGATCACCTCGGCATTGGCCGGGTTGTTCAGGTCGATGAAGGCGCCGATCAGCGGGCGCGGCATGAGCACCATCAGCAGCGCCGTTCCCGCCATGAAGCCGACGCCGAGCACATAGGCCGTCCAGCCGGCGCGCGCGATGGCAGCCGGATCGCGGGCGCCATGTGCCCGCCCGACCCGCACGGTCGCCGCCTGGCCGAGCCCCATCGGCACCATGAAAGCGATCGAGGCAATCTGGATGGCAATGGCATAGGCCGCGATCGATGCCATGTCGATCAACCCCATCAGGAAGGAGGCGATGTTGAAGATCGACACCTCGAAGGTCAGCAGGCCGGCGATCGGCAGGCCGAGCCCGAGCAGCGTGCGAAAGCGCGGCCAGTCGGCCCGCCAGAAGCGGCCGAAGAGACGGTAGCGCCGGAATTGCGGCTCCAGCAACACGACCAGCGCCAGACCGACGAACATCAGCGTCGATGAAATCGTCGTCGCCCAGCCGGAACCCGGCAGGCCGAGCGCGGGGAAGCCGAGATTGCCATACATCAGCACCCAGTTGGCAAAGACGTTGAAGGCGACGGCCAGGAACACGACGGCGAGCGCCCAGCCCGGGCGCTCCAGCGCCGAGATGAAGGAGCGCAGCACGATATAGGCGTAGAAGGGCAGCACCGCCCACTGCAGCGTCCGCACATAGGTGCCGGCCAGCGCCGAAAGGTCCGGATCCTGGCCGATGGCGCGCAGGATGGCTTCGGCCTGCCAGAGAAACATCCAGATGGGGACCGATACCATGATGGCGATCCACAGACCCTGGCGCACGGTGCGGCGCACGTCGCGCACCGAATGGCGGTGGCGCCCGAGCTCGGTGGCAATCATCGGCGAGACGGCCAGCATCAGGCCGAGCCCGAAGATCATCGGCAGAAAATACAGATTGGAGCCGAGCGAGCCGGCGGCAAGGGCGCTCGGGCCGAGCCGGCCCATCATAAGCACGTCGGTTGCGGTCATGGCGGTCTGGCCGAGATTGGTCAGGATCATCGGCCAGCTCAGGGCCAGCATCGCGCGGATCTCGCCACGCCACGGATTTTCCGATGCTCGCGCAGCGGTTGCGACGGCCGTCATGGTTCTGTCTTTCGGGCGCGATCACGGCCGCATGCTTGGCCGGATATCGCAGGTCTCGTTCCGGGCCACGCCCGGAATCGCTCATGTGCCGTGCTTCTGAACGAATTCTCGCGCCGGGGCAAGATGTCGCAATGACCCGAACGATGGTCCAGTTCGGCCTTGCATATTGCTTCTAGTCGATCCCTTCCAACACCTTGCGCTGCTTCTGCATCTCCAGAAACACGCGGTAGTCGCGGTCGAAGCGCGGACGGTTCGCTTGGTTGGGTTTGCGGGCGCGGGTCTTCTGGCTCATGGCCAGGCTGGCTTCGCCAAGCGTCGGGTAGAGCCGGGCGCCGACAGCAGCAACCATGGCCGTGCCGAGCAGGACAGCCTCGTCGACCACCGGCTCGGTGACCGTGCAGCCGGTGACATCGGCATAGAGCTCCATGAGAAGCGGGTTCTTGGTGTGCCCGCCGGTGACATGCAGCGTGTCGATAACGTACCCCCTGTCGTTCAGCGCATCGAGGATCTGGCGAACGCCGAGCGCAATGCCGACGCAGGCGCGCCAGTAGAGCCGGCAGAGCCCGTCGAAGGAGGCGTCCAGCGTCAGGCCCGACACGACGCCTACGGCATGCGGGTCGGCGAGCGGGGAGCGGTTGCCGTGAAAATCGGGCAGCACGTGCAGCCGGCCGGCGAGATCGACACCCTCCTCCGCCCTGAGCTGCATGACGCGCGCCGCGATGCGGCTATGCAGCGTCGCCGAGGGATCGCCGCGGGCACCATGGATGCGGATGATGTGGTCGAGCAGCGCGCCGGTCGCCGACTGGCCGCCTTCGCTCATCCACGAACCCGGCAAGGCGGCGCCGAAATAGGGTCCCCAGAAGCCGGGAATGGGACGCGGCTCGGGCGACACGGTCATGACGCAGCTCGACGTGCCGGCAATCAGCGCCATGTGCCGGCCGACCCCTTCTAGGTCGGCGACATGGGCGCCAAGCACGCCGAGGGCGCCGGCATAGGCATCGATCAGGCCGGCGGCAACGCGGCACTGCGTGGTGAGGCCGAGCGCCTCGGCCGCCTCTGGCGTCAGCGGTCCGAGATCGGCGCCGACCGGGCTTGCCCGGTTCGGGAGGCTGCCACGCTCCAGCGCATCGGCAATGCCGACCTCGGCCAGAAAATCCTCCTGCCAGCCCGGATCCTCATGCGCGAGGAAGGTCCACTTGCAGGTCAGCGTGCATTGCGAACGGGCAAGCGAGCCCGATGCGCGCCAGGTCAGGTAGTCGGAGAGGTCGAAGAGATAGCCGGCTTTCGACCAGCTTTCCGGCATGTTCCGTTTCAGCCACATCAGCTTCGGCACCGCCATTTCGGGCGACATGACCCCACCGATGAAATCGAGCACGCGGTGGCCGGTCGCCGTGCAGGCGTCGGCTTGCGCCAGCGCCCGATGGTCGAGCCAGACGATGGTGTCCCAGTTGTTGCCGCCGGCGGTGGACACCGACAGCGGGTTCGCGTCGCGGTCGCGCACGACCAGCGAGCAGGTGGCGTCGAAGCTGATTCCGGCGACCGCCTCCGCGGACAGGCCGGCGGCCTGCCGCGCCTGCCGCACCGCGGCGCATACGGCGGCCCAGATGTCCTCGGAATCATGCTCGGCATGGCCGGGTTTCGGCTGCTGCATCGCGATGGGCTGCTCGCCGCGCCCAAGCAGCGTGCCGTCGAGGCCCAGAATGCCGGCACGTGCGCTCCGCGTGCCGACGTCGACGGCGCAGACGACGGGGCTCATCGGGAGACGCGCGTCATTGGCCGGGACGGCGCCAGGAGGTCCGGCAGCAGCGCCATGTCGTCGAAGACCAGGTCCGGTTCAAGCGCGGCCAGTGCACGGTGCAGGCCAGCCTTGCCCGCATGCGAGCCGCCGGCGAAGGCGAAAACCCGCATGCCGGCGCTCTTGGCCGCGGCCACGCCGGCCGGACTGTCCTCGATCACCACGCAACCTGCGGGCGCGACGCCCATCTGGCGCGCCGCGTGCAGGAAGAGATCGGGGGCGGGCTTTCCTCGCTTGACCATGCTGGCACTGTACAGGTGCGGCTCCAGCAATTCCAGCAGACCGGTGACGCCGAGCGACAGGCGGATGCGTTCGAGATTGCTCGACGAGGCGACGCAGCGCCTCGGCCCAAGGCGGCGCAGCAGATCGGCGATGCCGGGCATGGGTTTGAGCTCGCTTGCGAATCGCCGCGCCAGTTCGCAGCGCATCTCCTCCAGATGCTCGCCCGTCATGGCAAAGCCGAACTCCCGCTCGAGGATTTCGGCAACGCTCGCCATGCTCATGCCAAGAAAGCGCAGATAAGCGGCCTCCTCGCTGACCTTGCCGCCCGCGGCGCCGATGATCCCGACAAGGACGGAGATCGATATCGGCTCGCTGTCGACGAGGACGCCGTCGCAATCGAAGATGACGAGTTCCGGAGCCTGCTGCTTCTGATGCACGATGCCGTGCTTACGCTATAGCGACCCTGCGAGATAGCGGGTCAGCGTCTCGCGCGCGCCCAGTTTCCACAGCTGATCGAGCGCGTGGGCGAAGCTTTTTCGGAAGACAGGCGACGTGCCGACGGCGCCATAGATGTCCTCCATGGCGAGCCAGGCGCCCGCATCGCTCCTGGCCGCCTTTGCCGCCGCCTGCAACCGGTCCCAGTTCGGGTCGTTGGGCTCGATCACCGCGCCGGAATCCGTCGTGCCGAAGCAGTAGCGGCACCACAAAGCCGATTCGAGTGCGAGCCCGGCAATGCCGGCGCCTGCCGCGAGCCGGTCAGCGATGGTCGGAATGATGAATTTCGGCTGCCGGTTCGATCCGTCGAGGCAGAGCCTGCGCACCGTGTCGCCAATCCTGGGATTGGAGAAGCGGCGCTCGATCAACTCGAAATATTCGGCGAGCACCACGCCGGGCACGGGCGGCACGGTCGGGATGATCTCCTCCTTCTCGAGCTTGGCGAGAAAGGCTGCGATCAGCGGCTCCTGCATGGCCTCGTGGACGAAGTGGATGTCCATCAGCCCGCCTGGATAGGCGATGGTGGCGTGGCCGCCGTTGAGGATGCGGATCTTCATCAGTTCGAAGGGCGACACGTCCTCGACGAACTGCACGCCGACCTTTTCCAGCGCGGGTCGGCCGAGCGAAAAACGATCCTCAAGCACCCACTGCCGGAACGGCTCGCAGAAGACCGGCCAGCCATCCTCGACGCCGAACTCCGTCGCCAGGGTCGCGCGCTCGCGGTCGGTTGTCGCCGGCGTGATGCGGTCGACCATGCCGTTTGGAAAGGCGACCGTTTCCTCGACCCAATCCGCCAGTCCGGCATCCACCAGCCGCGCAAGGCCAATGACCGCGTCGGCGGTCACGTGGCCGTTGTGGGGAATGTTGTCGCAGGACATGATGGTGAAGGGGGGAATGCCCTTCTGACGGCGCCTGCTCAGCCCGGCAAGGATGATGCCGAAGACCGTCTCCGGCCGATCGATGTCCGCCGCGTCGGCGACAATGGCCGGATGGGCCGGATTGAATTTTCCCGAGGCCGCGTCGATGAAATAGCCACCCTCGGTGATGGTCAGCGAGACGATACGGATTTCCGGATCGACCAGCTTGCGGATGATTGCCGCGGCATCGCCCGGTTCGATGAAGTCCACCATCGCCGCGGTCACGCGCGCCTGCATGTGGCCACTGTCCTGCTCGACCACGGTGGTCAGCCAGTCCTGCGCCTCAAGCACAGCGCGGCCCTTCTTCTCGCCCTCGAAAACGCCGGCACCGACGAGCGCCCAGTCATGGTCGAGACCAGCGTTGAAAAGCTCGTCGAGATAGACGGCCTGATGGGCGCGGTGGAAATTGCCGACGCCGAAATGCAGGATGCCGGGCTTTAGCTGCGCTTTTTTATAGGCCGGCACGGCAACGTTTGTCGGCAGGCTTGCCAGTGTGGCGGAGGAGAGTTTCGTGGTCATAAGTCTAGCGCCTTTTCTTTTGTGCGCCGGGGCCGGTGACACCTTCTCCCCCTGTGGGAGAAGGTGGATCGGCGCGGCACGCGCCGAGACGGGTGAGGGGTGTGGACGGAGCGCCATGCTGGAACACCCCTGATCCGACCTCGCTTCGCTCGGCCACCTTCTCCCACAGGGGGAGAAGGAAAAATCAACTCATCCAGTTGCCGCCGTCGACATTGTAGGTCTGGGCGACAATGTAGTCGGCTTCCGAACTCGCCAGGAAGATCGCCATGCCGACAAGGTCCTCGGCGGTTCCCATGCGGCCAAAGGGTACGGCAGCACCGACCAGACGCTTCTTTTCGCCCAGTGGCAGATTCTCGTATCGGGCAAACAGCGAGTCGACGTGCTTCCAGTGCTCGCCGTCGACGACGCCGGGGGCGATCGCGTTGACGTTGATGCGATGCTTAATCAGGTCGAGCCCGGCCGACTGGGTCAGCGAGATGACGGCGGCCTTGGTGGCGCAGTAGACGCCGACCAGCGCCTCACCGCGGCGGCCCGCCTGGCTTGCCATGTTGATGATCTTGCCACCCTTGCCGCGCGCGATCATGGAGCGAGCGGCCGCCTGCAGCGTGAACAGCGTACCGAACACGTTGACGGCAAAAAGCCGGTCGTAGCTCGCCCGGGAAATCTCGACGATCGGGGCCAGGTCGAACAGGGCCGCGTTGTTGATGAGGATGTCGATGCCGCCGGTTTTAGTCTCGACCGTGTTGATGGCGGTTTCGATCGAGGCCATGTCGGTCACGTCGAGCCTGACCGCGTAGGCGCCCGCGCCAAGGTCGGCCGCGGTCTTTTCGGCCGCCTCGAGGTTGATGTCGCCGATGGCGACCGTCGCGCCCTCGCCGAGATAGCCTCTCGCGTAGGCCTTGCCGATGCCGCGCGCGGCACCGGTGATCAGCGCGGATTTCCCGTCCAGCCGTTTCATTGCATGGCGTTCCCGTTGGCGCCGAAGCGATGCAGCTTGGCCGGGTCCGGCGTGAGGTAGATCGTGTCGCAGTGATGCACCGCCAGTTCGCCGTCGGCGCGTACCGTCAGCGGACCGACATCGGAATGGACGTGCAAGAAGGTGTCGGAGCCGAGGTGCTCCGCCACGCCGACCGTCGCCTTCCAGTCGCCGGAGGTCTTCGACAGGATCAGGTGCTCGGGCCGAATGCCGATCGTCTGGGCGCCATGCTTGGCAGCCGGCGCGCCCTCGATCAGGTTCATCTTGGGCGAGCCGATGAAGCCTGCCACGAAGAGGTTCTTCGGCGTCTTGTAGAGTTCCATCGGCGAGCCGACCTGCTCGATGTTGCCGGCGTTGAGTACCACGATCTTGTCGGCCATCGTCATGGCCTCGACCTGGTCGTGTGTGACGTAGATCATCGTCGTCTTGAGCTGGTGGTGAAGCTCGCTGATTTCCAGCCGCATCGTGCCGCGCAGGGCCGCGTCGAGGTTGGACAGCGGCTCGTCGAACAGGAAGGCCGAGGGCTGGCGCACGATGGCGCGGCCGATCGCGACACGCTGGCGCTGGCCGCCGGAGAGCTGTCCCGGGCGCCGCTCGAGATAGTTGGTAAGGTTGAGTGTCGCGGCCGCGGCCTTCACCTTGCGGTCGATGGTCGCCTGGTCCTCGCCCGCCATCTTGAGCGGAAAGCCGATGTTCTTCGCCACCGTCATGTGCGGATAGAGCGCGTAGGACTGGAACACCATGGCGAGCTTGCGCTTGGCCGGCGCCTCGCCAGTGACGTCGCGCCCGTCGATATTGATGGTTCCGCCGCTGGTGTCTTCCAGGCCGGCAATGAGCCGCAGAAGGGTAGACTTGCCGCAGCCCGAGGGCCCGACGAAGACGACGAACTCGCCGTCCTCGATGACGAGGTCGATGTTGGGAATGATGGTGGTGGCGCCGAAGGACTTGTTGACGCTCTTGAGAACGATCTGGCCCATGGTGTTTTCCCTCCCTCGGTTTCTTACTTGACGGCGCCGAATGTCAGGCCGCGGACAAGCTGTTTCTGCGAGAACCAGCCCATGATCAGGATCGGCGCGATGGCCAGGGTCGAGGCCGCCGACAGCTTTGCCCAGAACAGGCCCTGGGGGCTGGAGAACGAGCTGATGAACGCCGTCAGCGGCGCGGCCTCGGTGGCCGTGAGACGGATGGTCCAGAACGCCTCGTTCCAGGCCAGGATGATGTTGAGCAGCATCGTCGAGGCGATGCCCGGCAGGGCCATCGGCGTCAGTACATGGACGATCTCGTTCCACAGCGAGGCGCCGTCCATGCGCGCGGCTTCCAGGATCTCGCCGGGAATCTCGCGGAAATAGGTGTAGAGCATCCACACGACGATCGGCAGGTTGATCATGGTCAGCATCACGGTCAGGCCGAGGCGCGAGTCCAGAAGTCCGAGATCGCGGAAGATCAGGTACATGGGAAACAGCACGGCGACGGCTGGCATCATCTTGGTGGAGAGCATCCACATCAGGATGTCCTTGGTGCGCCTTGTCGGCGAGAAGGCCATCGACCAGGCGGCAGGCACTGCGATCAGGAGGGCGAGCAAGGTCGAGCCGAGCGACAGGATGACCGAGTTCATGAACGGCTTGAAGTAGTTGTACTGGCTCTGCACCTCGGCGTAGCTCTCGGTCGTGCCCGACGGGACCATGTTGAAGCCGGCAATCGCCTCGGTCTCGGACTTGAACGAGGTGATGATCGTGTAGAGGATCGGGAAGAAGATCAGGAAGGCGACGATCCAGGCGGCGACCGTGACGATCGCCTTGTGCTGGTTGGTGACTGCGCGTGCCATGTCGGTTCTCCTGCGCTCTACTTTTCGAGGTTCTTGCCGACGGCGCGCATCAGGAAGATGGCGACGATGTTGGCAAGGATGACGGCGATGATACCGCCCGCCGAGGCCTGGCCGATTTTGAATTCGAGCGAGGCCTTCTGGTAGACCAGGAAGGGCAGGTTGGTGGAGGCGTAGCCGGGTCCGCCATTCGTGGTGACCAGAATCTCGGCATAGACGGCGAGCAGGAAGATCGTCTGGATCAGGATGACCACGGTGATGCCGCGGGCGAGATGCGGCATCGTCAGGTAAATGAAGCGGCTGACAAAGCCGGCGCCGTCCATTTCGGCAGCTTCCTTCTGTTCGCCATCGAGCGACTGCAGCGACGTCAGCAGGATCAGCGTGGCGAAGGGCAGCCACTGCCAGGCGACGATCATGATGATCGAAAACAGCGGATACTGCGCGAACCAGTCGATGGGCTGCAGGCCGAAGAAGCGCGATATGTCGGCAAACACGCCATAGCCCGGGTGCATGATCATGTTCTTCCACACCAGCGCCGCCACGGGCGGCATGACGAAGAAGGGCGAGATGACGAGGATGCGGACAATGCCCTGGCCCCACATGGGCTGGTCGAGCAGCAGCGCCAGCATGATGCCGCCGATCACCGTGATGGCCAGGACGCTGCCGACGAGGATCAGCGTGTTGAGGATGGACTGCAGGAACGCCGGATTGGCGTAGAAAAGCGCGTAATTGTCGAAGCCGACGAAGCCGTCCCGGATCGGATTGAGGGGATTGTACTGCTGGAACGAGAACCAGAGCGTGATGCCGAGCGGGATGATCATCCAGACCAGGAGCATGATGACCGAAGGCGCCAGCATGAAGCGGGCCAGGGTCTGGGTCTGTCGCGTGGCCATGTTCACCTCCCAAGATCGATCGACCGTCAGGCCGTGTTTCGTCTCCGTGGGCGCTTCGCGCTCTTGTTGGTTTTAGAGAACCGCCGCCCGGTGCACAGTCAAGCCACAACGGCCGCAGACCTCATCAAGGAGAGAGGGCCGCGAAGCTCATGTTTTGGCCGGCAGTTTTTAGGGGGCGATATCTCGCTTCGGCAAAGCCGATAAAACGTTTGGAGAAAGTGGCCGCCCGGACTGGGAACCGGACGGCCGAGGCACCGGGAGGATGCCTTACTGGATGTAGCCGCCTTCGGTCATCGTGGCGGTGGCGGCGTCCTGAGCCTGCTTCAGCGCATCGTCGACCGACATCTGGCCGGCAAGGGCAGCCGAGAAGAGCTGGCCGACAGTGGTGCCGAGGCCCTGGAACTCAGGGATCGCGACGAACTGCACGCCGACATAGGGAACCGGCTTGACGGTCGGCTTGGTCGGATCGGCGGCGTTGATCGAGTCGAGCGTCATCTTGGCGAATGGAGCCGCCGCCTGATACTCGGGGTTGGCGTAGAGCGAGGAGCGCGTGCCCAGAGGAACGTTGGCCCAGCCTTCCTTGGAAGCGACCAGTTCGAGATAGGACTTCGACGTGGCCCAGGAGACGAACTTCTGGGCAGCCTCAGCCTTCTGCGTGCCGGCCGGAACGGCCAGCGACCATGCCCAGAGCCAGTTGCCGCGCTTGCCGAGGCCCGTGTCGGGCGCCAGCGCATAGCTGACCTTGTCGGCAACGGTCGAGTCCTTGGGGTTCGACACGAAGGAAGCCGCCACGGTGGCGTCGATCCACATGCCGCACTTGCCCTGCTGGAAGAGCGCCAGGTTCTCGTTGAAGCCGTTGGACGAAGCACCGGCCGGGCCGGCATCCTTCATCAGGTCGACGTAGAACTGCAGCGTGTTCTTCCATTCGGGCTGGTCGAACTGAGGCTTCCAGGCCTCGTCGAACCAGCGGGCGCCGAAGGAATTCGATGTGGCCGTGAGGAAGGCCATGTTCTCGCCCCAGCCGGCCTTGCCGCGCAGGCAGATGCCGTTGATGTCGGCCGAACGGTCGGTCATCTTGCGCGCCGCGTCGGCGACGAATTCCCAGGTCGGTGCGTCGGGCATGGTGAGCCCGGCCTTTTCCATCAGGTCCGTGCGGTACATGATGAAGGAGGACTCGCCGTAGAAGGGCGCGGCATAGAGCTTGCCGTCGACCGAAAGGCCGCCGGCGATCGCCGGAATGATGTCGGCAGCGTCGTAATCGGCGCCGAGATTGTCGAGCGGGAGAAGCCAGTTCTGCTTGGCCCAGATCGGAACCTCATAGGTGCCGATCGTCATGACGTCATACTGTCCGCCCTTGGTGGCGATGTCGGTCGTGACGCGCTCGCGCAGCACGTTTTCCTCGAGCGTGACCCAATTCAATTCGATGCCGGGGTTCTTGGCCGTAAAGTCATCCGTCAGCTTCTGCATGCGGATCATGTCGCCATTGTTGACCGTGGCGATGGTGATGGATTCGGCATGTGCCGCGAACGCAAACGCGCTGGCCGAGCACAGGCCCACAATGAGCGTGTGAAGTTTCATAAAATTCCTCCCATGGACCAAAGCGAGCATTTGCCTTGGTTGTGAGCAATTATTCGGCGATGCCCGGGCGAGTCAAGGCGGAATCGATGCTGCAGCGCAGCACGGAACGGGCGGCGGCGGCCTTCGGAGCATCGCGAAACGCCCTGCCTCTCACAGGGGCAGCGGCACAAAAGGGCCGCAATAACGGTTCGTTCAGGAAGGCAATGCGAATCTGGCCCTGACCTGGAGCCGAATCATGACGATCAGCCAAACGCTAATCACCCGCAGCGCATCACTGGCGATGGTGGCGGCGCTTGCATCCGCGCTCGCCGGCTGCGGGTCGCTGGTCGGATCGGGCACCGGCGCCTCGGGATCGGCGACGAGCTATCTCGCGGCGGTCCGCAGCGAGAACGGACTCGCACCACTGGCCTCCGACTCGCAGCTCGAAAAAGCTGCGCTGCAACAGGCCAAATACATGGCCAGCAAGGCCAGCATGACGCATACGACCGGCTACGGGACGGATTTTTCGAGCCGCATGGCGAAGAACAAGATCGCCGGGCCCGCAGCCGAGAACATCGCGGCCGGTCGCTTCGATACCGCAAAGGTGATCTCGGTGTGGAAGGACTCGCCGCCGCACCGGCGCAACATGCTCGACCCCCGCATGAACCGCTTCGGCCTCGCCTATGTGCGCGACGCCAGGAACAAGGACGTCCGCTACTGGGCCATGGTGCTGGCGAAGTAGCAGCGGACGGCGTCTATCGTTGGCGCCCGGGCGTCAGCCCTAAGCCAGCAGCGCCTTGGCAGTGCGTTCCTCGGTGATCAGGCGGCGCTCAGAACATGAACGAATCGGTGATCGACTTTGGGCCCTGTGTCCCTGCAGTGGTTCCGTCCGCGGACAGATCGATCACGTATATATTCATGGCCGCGCGGTAGAGCAGGTTGTCGGCACCCGAGGTCGTGTTCGCCCGGAACATCCTGGTCTCCGCCCAGATCTGATAGACGAGGTCCGACCGGGTTACGATGCAGCCGTCCGACCAGCCCGGATCGGTGCCGCGATGCAGGAAGACCCCATCATTCGAGTTTTTCCCGTTGTTCCATTTCACGCCTTGCCCAAAGTGGACGGCCTCTCTGTAATTCTGGGTTCCCGTCGTGCCGTGCGGCAATCCGTTTCCAGCGGTACCGTCGTACTTCTTGCCCATGTAGTAGGGATAGCCCTGATAGCAGCGCGCCGCGATCACCCAGTCCGCATTCCACCAGCATGTCTCGCGCGCACTGAAGCTGAAGCCCGAAAGCAACAGCGTTCCCGTATCCTTGCTCGTTCTGAAGATATGTATCGACGGCATAGTCCCCCCTCTTGCGTCGGCATGCCTTGTCCCTCCCGAACGGTCCGCAGACGGGAGGTAGGCCTTTTCCCCAACCCGCAGGGAGGTGGGGATAAGGCACTATAGACATGTACGATGGAGGTGGCCACCTTCCTTGACCCAAGGGAAGGACACATCTTGTCGGCCCGCGCGCGCGGCAATGAGATCCATCCGGGCGTCAGCCCTCGGCCAGCAGCGCCTTGGCCGTGCGTTCGTCGGTGATGAGCCCGTTGACCAGGCGGCGCGTGATCGCGGCGAGAATGCCCGGCAGCTTCTTCTCGCCCATGGCCAAAAGGATGACCAGCGAGCGCTCCCGCGACGGGATGGGTGCGGAGGAGACCCGGTCGTTGGTGATGCCGTCGATCAGCTTGCCCTCGCGGTCGAAGATCCATCCGACGATCTCGCCCACCGCGCCGGCCTTCTGCAGCGATCTGAGTTCCGGCTCGGTTATGAAGCCGTCGACGAAGAGGGGAGCCTTCGGGCCGAGGTCGCCAAGCCCGACAAAGGTGACATTGGCCTCGGCCGCCAGCGCCAGGGTGGATCGGATCATCGCCTGGCTATGCAGCGTCTCGCGCTCCTCAGGCGATGAGGCGAAGACCGGCAGCGGCATCGGAAAGCTGCGCGCCTTGACCCGATCGGACATGGTGAAGACGACGTTGTAGAAGGCGGCCGAACCGTCCGGCGCGATGTTGCCGGTCAACGAGACGACCTTGTGCTGCGGGCACTCCATCGGCGGCAACTGTTCTATCGCGGCCTTCAGCGTACGGCCCGTGCCGATCGCCATCACGATGGGCTCGACCGAACTCAGGCGCCGCTCGATCTCGGCCGCAGCCGCCTGCGATATGCCGATGGTAGTCGAGGTCGATTCCGGATCGCTCGGCACGACCTCCACCAGGTCGAGGGCAAAGCGGGCCTTCAAACGAGCGGCCAGTTCCAGGCAGTTGGCGATGGGATGGTCGACGCGGACCTTGATCAGGCCTTCCGACATGGCCAACGACACAAGGCGCTGCGCCGTCTGGCGCGAGACGCCAAGCTTGGCCGCGATCTGGTCCTGCGTGTTGCCGGCGACGTAGTAGAGCCAGCCAGCCCGTGCCGCGTCGTCCAGCCTGTTACTGCCCGTTTCCTGGCGCGGAGCCATCATGCCTGCCTGTTCATCGCGTGCCACCCGGTTGCGAGCCAGTTTGGCAAGGAACGCCACAATGCGCAATTGTCAAGCTGAAGGGCATTTCGCGAAGGAACGAGATCGCACGCCGCCGCTTGCGCGATGGTCTGTTCCCCGTCGGGGAGTTCTGGTGCGAAGCCGGACAAGCCGGGGGCGGGCGGCGCCTGCCCGCAGCGCGGCGAATAAACGCGGTTACACGGCTTTTCCTGGTTCCATCTATATCGAGGCACCGTGATGCCTTATGACGGGCCTGAACGGAGTGGGCCGAATGACGCCGAAGGCAGTCTACTGGGACATGGACGGGACGCTGATCGACAGCGAGCCGCTGCATCTGAAATCGCTGGTCTTTGCCCTGAACAGCCTCGGCATCGCGCCGCCGACCGACCTGCATCGGCGCGTGCTCGGGGTTGCCGCCCTGCCGGTCTACGAGATGCTGCGTGACGAGTTCGGCCTTCAGCTCAGCTTCGAGGAGTGGATCCCGCGCAAATACACGCACTATCTGGAGAACGCGCCACGGCTGCAGGCCCGCCCGGGTGCCGTCGAGATCTTTCAGGCGCTGAAGGCCAGAGGCGTGGCCCAGGCCGTGGTATCGAACTCCGACCGGATGGTGGTGAATGCCAACATGGCCGCGCTCGGGCTGCACGAGGCCGGCATGCGCTCGATCGCCCGCAACGACGTGCGCATCGGAAAGCCCGACCCGGAACCCTATCTGCGCGCCGCGTGGCTGACGGGCATCGACCCCGCCGACAGCGTGGTGATGGAAGACAGCGTTCCAGGTGCGATGGCCGGGGTTGCCGCGGGCATGCGAACGATCTTCTGGCCCGAGGCGCCGATGGCAGGGCCGCATGGTGCGCTTGTGGCGCAAAGCGCTGACGATGTGCGCAAAATGCTGGGCCTGCACTAGGGGTGGATTGGGCCGGTCAGCCGGCACAGGTGTCGCGCAGGCAGGCACGCAGCCAGCGATGCGCCGGATCGGCGTCCAGCCGCGGGTGCCACAACATAGAAATCGTGACCTCCGGCGTCGCGACCGGAAGCGCAAAGCTATGCATGCCGGCGCGCTGCGTGCCGGTGTAGCGCTCGGGAACGGTGGCGATGAGGTCCGACGCACGCGCCAGCGCCAGCGCTTCCGAGAATACGCCAACGCTGGAGACAATCCGGCGCTCCAGCCCCAGCGGGCGCAGGGCATGATCGACCGGCCCGCTGTCCGACCCGCCACGCGATACGGCGACATGCCGGCCTGCGGCGTAGATCGCCGGCGTGACCGCCTGCCCGGCCAGCGGATGTCCGGCACGCACCACGCCGACGAAACGGTCGCGAAACAGGGTCTGTGCCCTGATCTCGGGACCGGTCGCGGTGCCGATCACGCCGGTTTCGAGATCGACGCTGCCGTCACGCATCGGCGTGCTGTCGCGATCCGACTTCGGCACGAAGCGCAGCCGGACGCCCGGAGCTTCACGGGCCACGCGGGCAACGAGCGCCGCACCGAAATTCTCGACAAACCCGTCCCTGTTGCGCAGCGTGAAGGTGTGGACCAGCCGGGTGAGATCGAGCGTCTCGGCGGGGCGCAGGATCGCCTGCGCCTGGTCGACCAGTTGGCCGACCTGCGCGCGCAGTTCGAGCGCCCGGGGCGTGGGGACCAGCCCGCGCCCTGCCCTGACCAGCAGCGGATCGCCGGTCGTCTCGCGCAGCCGCGCCAGAGCCCGGCTCATCGCCGAGGGGCTGAGCCCCAGCCGCCGGGCCGCGCGGGCGACGCTGCCCTCGGCGAGCAGCACATCCAACGTCACGAGCAGGTTGAGATCGGGCAGCGACATGCCCACTCCATAGCACATATCGATCCCGATATGGCGTTGGACGCATGAATATAGTGCAATCCATGCGTGTTCCGCCATGTATTCGGAACGACTAGGTTTCCGGCCGGCCCATCCCGGACCTGGCAGGAGACGACGAGCATGGAACGAGCAAGCATCGCGGCAGACGCACAAACGGTGGCCGCCAGTGCCGCACGCGCAAATTCCGAACCGTGGGCATTGGCCAGCCTGGCGCTCGCCATGCTCCTGTCGTCGCTCGGCACCAGCAGCGCCAATGTCGGCCTGCCGGCGATGGCAGAAGCTTTCGGCGCATCGTTCCAGGAGGCGCAGTGGATCGTGCTGGCCTATCTGCTGGCGATCACGACGCTGATCGTCAGCGTGGGTCGGCTGGGCGACATGTTCGGCCGCCGACGGTTGCTCCTGGTCGGTATCGCGCTGTTCACCGCCGCCTCGGTGCTCTGCAGCCTCTCGCCCGCTCTGTGGATGCTGGTCGCCGCCCGGGCCGCGCAGGGGCTTGGCGCAGCGGTCATGATGGCGCTTGCGATGGCCCTGGTCGGCGAGACGGTTCCCAAGGCCAGGACAGGCAGCGCCATGGGGCTGGTCGGCACGATGTCGGCGGTCGGCACCGCGCTTGGTCCGTCGCTCGGTGGTGCGCTGATTGCTGGCTGCGGCTGGCCGGCGATCTTTCTGGTCAACGTTCCGCTGGGGCTCGCCGCACTGATTTTCGGCTACCGGTTCCTCCCTGCCGACCGGCAGGACGCGAAGGCCGATCACCCCGGCTTCGACGTTGCGGGCACGCTGATGCTTGCCCTGACGCTCGGCGCCTATGCGCTTGCGATGACGCTGGGACGCGGCAGCTTTGGTACGCTGAATGCAGCGCTGCTGCTGGTGGCCGCTGTCGGGCTCGGCCTGTTCCTGCGCGTCGAGGCGCGCGCCGCAGCACCCCTGATCAGGTTGGCGATGCTGCGCGACGCCGCGCTTTCCGCCGGTCTCGCCACCAGCATGCTGGTTTCGACCGTCGTCATGACCACGCTGGTCGTCGGGCCCTTTTATCTTTCCCGCGCGCTCGGACTGGAACCGGCGCTGGTCGGCGTGATCCTGTCGGTCGGGCCGCTGGCTGTGGCGCTCACCGGCATTCCGGCCGGCCGCATCGCCGACCGATTTGGGCCTGAGCGCACCGCGATTGCCGGGCTTGTCGGCATGGCGGCGGGGTGTTTGATGCTGGCGGCCCTGCCGACGCAACTGGGAGTGCCCGGTTATGTCGTGTCGATCGTCGTGCTGACGTCCAGCTATGCGCTGTTCCAGACCGCCAACAACACGGCCGTGATGATCAGAATCGGCGACGCGCAGCGCGGCGTCACGTCGGGAATGCTGAACCTGTCGCGCAATCTCGGACTGATCACGGGCGCGTCGGCGATGGGAGCAGTGTTTGCGCTGGCGTCGGGGGCGAGCGGCATCACGGCCGCGCGCCCCGAGGCCGTCGGCTTGGGGCTGCACGTCACCTTTGCGGCGGCGGGTGCGCTGATGGTCTTTGCGCTAGCCATCGCGGCCGCAAGCCGCATGGTGGCCGCACGCAAGGAGTCACTGACCGCGCAAACATGAGAGCGCGGCAGAGTTGCCCGCGCTTTCCTCAATGCCGGTAGACGGGCTCCTGCTCGTCGAGGATGGCGCGCAGTTCGGCGAGATGCCTTTCGGCCTGGCCCGGATAGTCATCCATTTCGCTCGCGGCCTTCTCGGCGATCGCGTCGGACAGCACGCGCATGGGACGGCCGGTCCATAGCGCCTTGATGTAGGTCTCGGCGGCGCGCTCGAAATAATACAGGCGGTTGAACGTGTCGGCGACCGTATCGCCGATGACCAGGATGCCGTGGTTGCCCATGATCATCACCTTGACCTTGGGGTCGGACAGCAGTGTCGAGCAGCGCTCGCCCTCCTCCTCGAAGGCGAGCCCGCCATAATGGGCGTCGACCACCTGGCGGTTGAAGAACATCGCGGTGTTCTGGTCGATCGGCGGCAGCACCGAGTCGGCGAGTGAAGCCAGCACCGTCGCGTGGATGGAATGGACATGCATGACGCAGCGCGCGTGGCGCACGTTGCGGTGGACGGCGCCGTGCAGGCCCCAGGCTGTCGGGTCCGGCGCATTGGGGCCTGTCATGGTCGACAGGTCGTCGGCGTCGATCAGAAGCAGGTCGCTCGCCTTGATGCGCGAGAAATGCATCTGGTTGGGGTTCATCAGGAACTGCGTGCCGCTGTCGTTGACGGCGAGCGAAAAGTGGTTGGCGACCGCCTCGTGCATGTTGAGCCGCGCCGTCCAGCGAAAGGCGCAGGCGAGGTCGACGCGCTCGACGTAGTGCGGCAGGTTGGTCAGCGGTTCCTTGGCAAGCCGGGTGACGCTCATCGCATGGTCTCCATTTGGGCGAAGAATGCCGCGCGGGGCGGCGCGCGGCAATGGCAAAGTGTTGGTGCAGACGCTACTCCGCCGCCTGGACCTGACGCAGCCCGCCATTCTCGACGATGAAGTCGATGATCTCGGCAAGACCCTTGCCGCGGGACAGATCGGTAAAGCCGAAGGGGCGACGGCCGCGCTGCCTGGCGGCATCAGCCTGCATCACGTCGAGATTGACGTTCACATAGGGTGCGAGGTCGCTCTTGTTGATGACCAGGAAATCCGACCGCGTGATGCCGGGGCCGCCCTTGCGCGGGATCTCCTCGCCCTGGCAGACCGAGATGACATAGAGCGTCAGGTCGGCGAGATCGGGCGAGAAGGTCGCCGCCAGATTGTCGCCGCCCGATTCGATGAAGACGATGTCGAGATCTGGAAATTTCCTGTTCAGTTCGGCAATGGCCTGGAGATTGATCGAGCAATCCTCGCGGATGGCGGTGTGCGGGCAGCCGCCGGTCTCGACGCCCATGATGCGGTCTTCCGGCAGCGCCTGGAGCCGCGCCAGCATCATGGCGTCTTCCTTCGTGTAGATGTCGTTGGTGACGACCGCGATCGAGAATTCGTCGCGCATCGCCTTGCAGAGCCTTTCGGTGAGCGTCGTCTTGCCCGAGCCGACCGGGCCGCCGATGCCGACGCGGAGTGGTCCATTGCCTGATGCCATGGTCTTCATTTCCCGAGTTGGTGTGGGGCAGCGGCGCTCACGAGCGGAACAGCCTGGAGTAGACGGTTTCGTGCCGCATCGCGGCAATGTCGGACATTACGGTCGCGGAGCCGAGATCGTCCAGCGTCGAGTGCGCCGCGCGAGCGGCTGTCGCGAGAACCATCGGTTCGAGCGCGGCAATGGTTTCGATAGCGCCGGTCTGGCCGGTTACGCCGAGGCGGATCGAGGCCTGGACGAGGTTTGACGCAAAGGCCTGCAGGAAGGCGGAAAGCGCGGTCTCCAGCGGCACGCCATGCGCGCCCGAGACCGCGCCGACGGCGACGCAATAGGGCGTGTCGTCGGCAAGTGCGGCGACAAGGGGATGATCCCAGCCGCCGGCTGCCTGCACGAAGGCCTTGCCTTGCAGCGTCGTTTCCATGTGGCGTTCGCGCGCGCCAGCCATGGCTTCGGCAAGTTCCGACAGTTCGGCGATGTCATCACTCGTGCGTGCGCGCCGCCAGCTTTCGGCGAACAACACGGCATCGTTCCAGCCGGAGCCCATTTCGATCAGCGTCGAAAGCCAGGACTGCAGATCGGCCCGCTCGGTGACGAGACCGTCATGGACGGCCGATTCCAGCCCGTGGCTGTAGGAAAAGCCGCCGACGGGAAAGGACGGCGACAGCCAGGTCATCAGCCGCAGCAGCGCCGCGCCATGCATGTCGTCAGGCATGGTTGTGGCCATAGTGCGGATCGCCGGGCAGACGCCCGAACGCGTCACGCCCGCCAGCGCCATGATCATCGTGGTCATGGCCGTGGGCGCCGTGGTGGGCATGATGGTGCTCGCCCGGTCCGTGGCTGTGGCCGTAATGCGCGTCGCCCGGCATGCGTCCAAAGGCGTCCGGCTGCGCATGAGCGTGATCGTGCCCGCCATGGCCGGAATAGGCGCCGCGCACCGGCTCGAAGGGCTCAATCACGTCGGTGACGGTCGCGCCAAGCCCTTCCAGCATCGCCTTGATGACATGGTCGCGCAGGATGAGGATTCGGCCGGGTTCAATGGCGGCGGCGAGATGGCGATTGCCGATGTGCCATGCGAGTTCGGAAAGATGCACGGGGCTGCGGCCGCGGATGTCGAACACCTCCTCCTCGGTGGCGACGATGCCGGCGTGACGGCCGTCGTCGAGGACCAGGCGATCGCCGTTGCCCAGCATCACCGGCTCAGGCAGGTCGATCAGGATACGCCCGCCGCCGGCAAGTTCCACGACGCGGCGGCGCAGATGCCGCTCGTCATGCGGCAGGACCGCGACATCGAAGGGTTCTGGCGCGCCAGACGGGATCGCGCCCGCAGAAAGGAGCGAACCCGCGCGCGGCAGCTTCGTGAAGTCGGTGTTGAGCGAGAGTTTCATGGGTGTGTCATTTCCGCTGCGCGACCATCACGGTCAGCCTTCCGGATAAAAGGCGATGTCCAAAATTTGTCCGATCGTGAACGGGCAGGTTTCCGGGAAAGCCTTAGGGTCTAGCCCGGTTTCCTCGGCTGCATCCTCTCGCGCATATCCGTATTCATCGTTCAAGACCGCCGATGGATAAGACTTCAGGCTTGGGCTTTCCTTGATCAATTTGGCAATGCCGCGGCGCTGCTCCCGAACCGTTGATTTCCAACCCGGCTTGTCCTTGCAGGGCTGAAAACGCGCCTTGAGCAGGTGCACCAGCAGAACCTTCAACCGGCTTTCAATCTGCCTCTTGTCACTCCGCCCCAAGCTCTCGATCTCCTCGGCGACATTTTCCAGATCGACCTCGGCAAATTGCCCGGCACGCAACAAGGCGCCCTGCTCGGCGGACCAGCGCGCGAAATCTTCGTCATAGCCCGCGAGGGGTTTCAGGCGTTCAATCTTGTTCATCTGGGCATTATGCCCGAGTTTCGGGCCTATAACAAAATGAGAAATATCGGTTCAGCGGACGGCGGCAGCTAAAACAGAAAATACCGCTGCGCCATCGGCAGGACGGTCGCGGGCTCGCAGGTGAGGAGCTCGCCGTCGGCGCGGACTTCGTAGGTTTCCGGGTCGACCTCGATATGCGGGGTGGCGGTGTTGAGCTTCATCGAGGCCTTGCCGATGCCGCCGCGCGTGTTTTTCACCGCCAGAAGCTGCTTGCCTACGCCGAGCCTGGCGACGATGCCGGCGTCCAGCGAGGCCTGGGATACGAAAGTGACCGAGGACGAGGTGCGCAGCTTGCCGAAGGCGGCGAACATCGGCCGGTAGTGCATGGGTTGCGGAGTCGGAATGGAGGCGTTGGGGTCGCCCATCGGGGCCGCCGCAATGGAGCCGCCGAGCAGCACCATTTCGGGCTTTACGCCGAAGAAGGCCGGGTGCCACAGCACCAGGTCGGCGCGCTTGCCGACCTCGACCGAGCCGATCTCGTGGCTGAGACCGTGCGTGATGGCCGGGTTGATCGTGTATTTGGCGATGTAGCGGCGGACGCGGAAATTGTCGTTCTGGCCGGTTTCCTCCGCGAGGCGCCCACGCTGGCGCTTCATCTTGTCGGCGGTCTGCCAGGTGCGGATTGCCACCTCGCCGACGCGGCCCATGGCCTGGCTGTCGGACGAAATGATCGAGAAGGCGCCAATGTCGTGAAGGATGTCTTCCGCCGCGATGGTCTCCTTGCGGATGCGGCTTTCGGCAAAGGCGATGTCCTCCGGGATCGATGGCGACAGATGGTGGCAGACCATCAGCATGTCGAGATGCTCGGCCAGCGTGTTGACCGTGTAGGGCCGCGTCGGGTTGGTCGAGGACGGGATGACGTTGGGATGCGAGGCGATCTTGATGATGTCGGGCGCATGACCGCCGCCGGCGCCTTCGGTGTGGAAGGCATGGATGGTGCGGCCCCTGATGGCGCGGATCGTATCCTCGACAAAACCGCTCTCGTTCAGTGTATCGGTGTGGATCATGACCTGGACGTCGTATTCGTCGGCAACCGTCAGGCAGTTGTCGATCGCTGCCGGCGTCGTGCCCCAGTCCTCGTGCAGCTTCAGCGACGAGGCGCCGGCCAGGATCATCTCCTCCAGCGGCGCCGGCAGGGAGGCGTTGCCCTTGCCGGCGAGCGCGAGATTCATCGGGAAGCCGTCGAAGCTCTCGATCATGCGCTCGATGTGCCAGGCGCCGGTGCAGGTGGTGGCGAGCGTGCCATGCGCGGGGCCAGTGCCGCCGCCAAGCATGGTGGTAACGCCCGACATCAGCGCCTCTTCGATCTGCTGCGGGCAGATGAAGTGGATATGCGCGTCGAAGCCGCCGGCGGTGAGTATCTTGCCCTCGCCAGCGATGGCCTCCGTCGACGGCCCGACGATGATGGTCACGCCCGGCTGCGTATCCGGATTGCCGGCCTTGCCGATCGCGGCGATGCGGCCATCGCGCAAGCCGACATCGGCCTTGTAGATGCCGGTGTGGTCGACGATCAGCGCGTTGGTGATGACCGTGTCGACGGCGTCCTGCGCCCGCGTCGCCTGGCTCTGGCCCATGCCGTCGCGGATGACCTTGCCGCCGCCGAACTTCACCTCCTCGCCATAGATCGTAAAGTCCTTCTCGACCTCGATGAAGAGGTCCGTGTCGGCGAGGCGGACCTTGTCGCCCACCGTTGGACCGAACATCTGGGCATAGGCGGCGCGCGAGATTCGTGCTGGCATCGGTCAGGCTCCTGTGGGTTCGCGCCGTTCAGTGGGGAAGTGCCATGTGGGCCGATCGGTCCGGGGCGGCGGGCCATTGTGCGAGAGATTTCGGAACCATCGCACCGCCGACCGGTTCTTCTTGGTCAACCCGAAAAACCTATGAGGGACGCGATGACACGACGGATCATGCATGCACTGCTCCTGACCGCCTTGGCCGCCACGCCGGCCGCCGCACAGGGGCTCGACGCGGAGGGCGCGATCGACACGATCATCGGCTCCGAGGTGAACGAGCAGGAGACCACGGCGACCGCCGATCCCGCGCGGGTGATGGCCGCGATCGACAAGTCGGTCGAGAACGCCGACAGGGTTCGCAAGCTGACCCAGGCCAATGGGGTGGATATCGTCTTTCTGTCGGATTCCACGGCGGTCGAAGGCGGTCCGCCGCCCGAGATCGAGGCGAAGCTGAAGGAGCGCGACGCCGAAGTCAGCCAGTTGCGCAAGGAACTGGAGAGCAACGCGCTGTTGTACTATGCGATCGACTCGCGACAGGTGATGATGCGCGATGTTCTGGCAATCGAGATCGGCGACGACCAGGCGGTGATGATCTATGCGGCGGCAAAGCCCGCGGGCTGAGCCGAACGTCCGGTTTGAGGCAAGGCAACTCACAGCTTGCCCATGACCTTCTGCTGGAATCCGTAGACCTCGCGCCGGCCGCCCAGCGGCACGAGCGTGACGTCGCGCTCCTGGCCGGGCTCAAAGCGGACGGCAGTGCCCGCGGCGATGTCGAGCCGCATGCCGCGCGCCCTGCCGCGCTCGAAGCGAAGGCCTTCGTTGGTCTCGAAGAAATGGTAGTGGCTGCCGACCTGGATCGGCCGGTCGCCCGTATTGGCGACCTTGAGCGTGACGGTTGGGGCACCGACGTTGAGCTCGATGTCGCCCTCGACTGTGATGACTTCGCCTGGGATCATGCCCGGCCCTCCTTTTCCCGACGTCGCTCAATGACCTTGTCGAGCCGTTCAGCGGCAGCATCGAAGGCCGATTCCATGCCCGGTTCAGCGCCCCGGCAGGCTTCGACCGTCCGGCGCGCCCAGCGCAGATACTTCGACATGCCGCGCACGGTCTCGTCTTGCGCCGGCATTTCGACCAGCTCCAGCACATTGCTGGTCTTGTCGGCGAGCTTGATCAGCTTGGCCCGGCGCGACGAGCGGCGCGCCTGCTCGACCTGGTGCACACGCTTCTCGCGCCCCTTCAGCCCAGGCGGATTAGTCACTTCGAGGACGAGATCGACCACGTCTTTCGGGAATTTTTCACGCAACAGCGGTTCGGTGCAGCCGGTATGCTCCAGCACGTCGTGGAGATAGCACGCCGCGAGCAGCACCGCGTCGGCCGGCAATGCGGACGCACACCGGCGCGCAACCGCCGCCAGGTGATTGAAGTAAGGCGTCTCGCCGTCATCGCGGCGCTGCAGCGCATGTGCATCCGCAGCGAAGGCCGCCGCCTCGACCACCAGGGCCATTGCGCGTTTCGCCACCCTCAGCTCCCGACCGTGAGCCAGACCCCGCCAAGCACCGTCAGGCCGCCCGCGATGCGCGTCATCCAGCGACCAGCCGGGCCGCCCGCAATGCGCCACAGTCCAACGCCCACCCCGACGCCGATGGCGTGGAGCAGAGCCGTGGAGAGCGCGAAACCGAGGCAGAAGCTCAGCGCGCCGGCTTCTCCCAGTTCCCCGCCATGAGCGTAGCCGTGGAAGAGCGAAAAGCCGCCGACCATGATCATCCCGACCAGCGTCGGCACCTGCAGGGCGACGAGGGCAAGGAGGCCGATCACGACGACCGATGCGCCGATGACGGGCTCCACGAAGGGCAGACCGATGCCGGCCAGGGACAGCGCGAATCCGACGAGCATAGTGCCGACAAAGGCGGCGGGAACCAGCCAGACGGCGCGTCCGCCTAGCAATGCTGCCCAAAGACCGACGGCCACCATCGCGAGAATGTGGTCCAGCCCGAACAACGGGTGCGAGACGCCAGCCATGAACGAGCCGTGTTCGGCGGGATCGAGATGGGCGAAGGCGGGAGCCGCCGACAGTACAAGGATCGCGGCGGCGCTGGCGAGACGTTTGAACATCGGAATGGCTCTCTCGTTCGGAGTTTCGAATCAGGCGGCTTTCGAAGCGCAGCCTTCGGCCTTGAGGACGCGCTTTGTGGAGGGCGGGTATTTGGCAAGAAGAGCCGCCGGACGAACAGGGCGCGGCGAAAAGCTGCCGCCGCAATTCGGGCAGCGGCCACCGAGAAGCTGCTGCGCACAGTCGACGCAGAAGGTGCATTCGAAGCTGCAGATCACGGCATCCACCGCCTCAGGCGGAAGGTTCCTGTCACAGCATTCGCAATTTGGCCTGAGGTCGAGCATCCGCCGCCTACCGTATCGGCTCGTGTACGGTGACGAGCTTGGTGCCGTCGGGAAACGTCGCTTCGACCTGGACATCGTGGATCATCTCGGCGATGCCCTCCATGACCTGCGCCCTCGAGATGACATGGGCGCCGGCATGCATGAGGTCGGAGACGGAGCGCCCGTCGCGCGCACCCTCGACGACGAAGTCGGTGATCAGCGCGATCGCCTCCGGATGGTTCAGCTTGACGCCCCGTTCCAGCCGCTTGCGTGCCACGATCGCCGCCATGGCGATCAGCAGCTTGTCTTTTTCCCTCGGCGTGAGGTTCATGGGTGTGCCATCCCTAGAGTGACCATGTTTTGGGCAGACCTGCCCTTCCATTGAGCAGCGCCAGCAGCGGAACGAGGCGCTTGCGCAAGCAATAGCCGTCCTCGTCGAAAAGCCTCGCAAGAAGCTTGCCAGATCCGCCGACGGTCCAGGCGCTGGCGCCGCCTTTCTCGCCGATCACGGCGCGCACGGGATCCAGCCAATCCTGGGCATCCTGGCAGACCATCAGGACGGTCGAAATCGCCACCGCGCCGCCCGTCACGCTGGCGCGCGCCAGGTGGGCGGCGATGTCGCCCTGGATGGAAAAATCTTCGGCATGGAAGAGCCTACTGGCCACGCGCACCCGCCAGCGGTCGCGGAAGCGACCCTGCACGACGCGCTCCCCCATCGCCTGCCGCCCGAACAGCGTCGTCTCGGCGACAAGCGCGCTCGCGGTGTCTGCCATCTCCACATCGAGATGCCGAACGAAGGCGCCGCTGTCATAGACGATGGTTTCCTGCGGCAGCCAGGCGAGCCGGCCGCCCGCAGCGATGGAAAGCCGCGCCGAAAGCTCCGCGTGACCGTGCGCCGCGCGGTAGACCTTCTCGCAGGCCTGCGTCGTGACCACGGCAGCAGCACCCTCGCCGATATCGACCTGCCATGCCATGCGGTCGCCGCCCGTCATGCCGCCCGCCGTGTTGATGAGCACGGCTTCCAGCCAGTCGCCTTCCGGCCGGGGCATGCGGATTTTGGCCGCGCCCTCCTGGTAGAGCGTCGCAAGCCGGGTGCGGCCGTCGCGTCGCTCGGCCGCAAGGCGTCCGGATGCGAGCACGCGCTGCGAGAGCAGCCGTCTGGAAACCGTCTCGTTGTGCGACGTGGTGATGTCCATGCGTGGTCAGGTTACGCAGTCCTGATCCAATGTCGAGATGCAGGAGCCTTTCATGGTTGCCTCCGCGCCATTCGGTTTCTATAGAAGGGCGGGTTTTGCGCCATTCGCGATGGGTATTCGGCTAGGCATCCGAAGAAGATGCGGCAGGCGCAGAGGGATCAAGGGCGTTGAGTTCGACAGCGCCAGAGGAGCAGGGAAGGCGCCATGGACCAGCTTGCCGAGGATGTCATCCAGAAGATCAAGGTTCATGCCGATCCGGAAGTCGGCGAAATCACGGTCGCGACGGAACTCAACGAACTCGGCATTCATTCGCTGGAACTGACCGAGATCATCTTCGACCTGGAAGAGGCGTATGGCATCGAGATCGAGATGAATACCGCCGAGGCATGGAGCAAGCTCACCAATGTCGGCGACATCATCGAGGCGGTGCGCGGCCTGATCGCCAAAAAAGGCTGACATGTCGCGTCAGCGGGTCGTCATCACCGGTATAGGCGGGTTGTGCGGGCTGGGCGACACGGCGCCGGCCATCTGGGACGCCATGCGCAATGGTCGCTCTGCGATCAAGGATTTCAGCAACGCCGCAGAACTCGACCTGAAGGTGCGCATCGGCGCGCAGATCGTTCAGATGCCGGAACATTCGATCGACCGCCGGCAGGTTTCGACGATGGACCGTTTCAGCCTTCTCGCGGCGATTGCGTCCAGCGAGGCGATGGCCCAGGCGGGTCTCGTGGTGACCGCGCAAAACAGCAGCCGCATCGGCGCGGTGGTGGGGACCGGCATCTTCGGCGCAGAAACCGTCGATGAAGGCTACAAGCTGATTTACAAGGACGGCAAGCCGCGCGTTCCGATCCTGACCATCCCCAAGATCATGCCGGGCGCGCCGGCCGCCCAGTTGAGCATGGTGCATGGCCTCAAGGGGCCAGTCTACGGCATCACCTCCGCCTGCGCATCGTCAAACCACGCCTTCTCGTCGGCTGTCGACCAGTTGCGGCTCGGCCGCGCCGACGTGATGCTGGCCGGCGGCACTGACGCTTCGCTGGCCTACGGCGTGCTGAAGGCCTGGGAAGCGATCCGGGCACTGGCCCGCGATACGTGCCGGCCTTTCTCTCTCAACCGCGACGGGCTGGTGATCGGCGAAGGCGCCGCAATCGCGGTTCTGGAGACCTATGAACATGCCGTCGCCCGCGGCGCCACCATCCTGGCGGAATTCGCGGGCGCCGGCATGTCGGGCGACGCCAGCGACATTGTCGCACCAACGGTGGAGGGGCCGGCCTCCGCCATGCGCGCCTGCCTCGCCGACGCCGGGCTGACGGCAAGCGACATCGACTATCTCAATGCGCACGGGACCGGCACCAAGGCGAACGACGTGACCGAGACGCGGGCCATACGCGACGTGTTCGGCAGCCACGCAAACGCGCTTTCGGTGTCGTCGACCAAGTCGATGCACGGGCACTGCATGGGCGCTTCGGGGGCGATCGAGATGATCGCCTGCGTGATGGCCATTCGCGAGGGCATCGTTCCACCGACCGCCAATTTCGTCGAGAAGGATCCGGACTGCGATCTCGACGTGACGCCGAACGTGGCGCGCTTTCGCCCCGTTCGCGCGGCCATGAGCAACGGTTTCGCCTTTGGCGGGACCAATGCGGTGGTGGCCTTCAAGGCGATTTAGGCAGTCGGCAGTCGGCAGTCGGCAGTCGGCAGTCGGCAGTCGGCAGTCGGCAGTCGGCAGTCGGCAGTCGGCAGTCGGCAGTCGGCAGTCGGAGAAAAGCCACTCTGCACATGCCGGCGCAAGGCCCAGCCGCGGTTCGCTCGGCGATTGAACCAAAAAGCGGGTGGGCCTAGATAGGTTGCAGCGCCGTCCCCCGCCCAGCCCTCAAGGATCCTTCCATGACCGACCTGTCCGCTTTTCCCGTCGCGACACGCTGGCCCCCGGTCCACCCCGACCGCATCCAACTCTATTCCTTCCCGACACCCAATGGCGTGAAGGTCTCCATCGCGCTGGAGGAGACGGGCCTCGCCTACGAGGCGCACGCGATCGACATCATGAAGAACGAGACTTGGACGCCGGAGTTCCTGTCTCTCAACCCGAACGGCAAGATCCCGGCCATACTTGATCCCGACGGACCCGGCGGCAAGCCGATCGGGCTGTTTGAATCCGGCGCGATCCTCGTGTACCTGGCCGAAAAATCCGGCAAGCTTCTGCCGACCGATGCCGCGCGCCGCTACGAGACCCTGCAGTGGGTGTTCTTCCAGATGGCGGCGGTCGGGCCGATGTTCGGCCAGCTCGGCTTCTTCCACAAGTTCGCAGGCAGGGAGATCGCCGACAAGCGTCCGCTCGAACGCTATCGCGACGAATCCCGGCGCCTGATCGGCGTGATGGACAAGCGGCTTGCCGGCCGCAAGTGGTTCATGGACGACGACTACACGATTGCCGACGTTGCCCATGTCGGCTGGGTGCGCAATCTCATCGGCTTCTACGAAGCAGGCGAGCTTGTCGGCATCAAGGACTTCCCCAACCTGCTCGCCTGGCTCGACCGGGCGATGGCGCGGCCTGCCTCGCAGCGCGGCATCGACATTCCCGCGCGGGGCTGAGCACCGTATCGGGCGGGAATCAAATGTGATTTTCGGCGAGCTGCATGCGTCGATTCAATGGCTTGGCGCGTCCGCAGACGGCGGCGCGATGCCGTCCGGGCTGCGGTCCATACACGGCGGCCCCAGCTTAGCGCATGACGATGTCGGCCAGCCGGCGGCGGGCGAGGACGCGGTCGATGTTGAGCATGTCGTTGGAGGCAATCCAGGCGCGGGCCTGTTCCGGCGTCTTGCCGTGCTCGTCCCACCGCTGCAGCAATCTCCTCTCCAGTTCCTCGCGCGGCACGTCGACATAGATCGAAAAATCGAAGAGGGGCGCCAGTTCCGACCAGGGCGCCTCGTCGAGGAGAAGGTAGTTGCCCTCGACCAGGATGAACTTCACATCGCCGCCGATGATGGCGGCGGCAGCGCGCGACATTTCGATGGTGCGGTCGAAGACCGGTATGGCGATGTCCGGCTCATTGGCGCGGATGCGGGTGAGCAGGACCTTGAAGCCGGCAAAGTCGAAGGTCTCGGGCGCGCCCTTGCGCGGACGCAACCCCCGCGCCTCAAGCACGATGTCGTCGTAGTGGAAGCCGTCCATCGGCACCACGACGGCCGAGCCCTCCGGCAGCAGGCGCGCGAGCTTTTCAGACAGGGTGGACTTGCCCGCGGCCGGCGCACCCGCAATTGCCACCAGCATGCGCTTGCGGCCAGCCAGCCGCTTGAAGATGTTGGCGGCTATGCCTGCGATTTCCGACATCTGCTTCTCTCCGTGCTCGTCACCATTTCGCTGGCCGACGGCAGTCGCGCAGACCGCGTCGGCACGCGGCGTCCGAGCGGAGGCTAGCGCGACGTGTCGGCAATCGCAATTGCCGGCGGGCGGCGTCTTGCGTTTGGACGCGTTACTGCTAGGAAACGCTGCCCGCATGACTCGACTGGACCGTTCATGATCGCCCGCCTGCGAAAGGCCAACCGGCTGCAGTTGCTCCCGCTCGTCCTCGGGTTCGCCTTGCTTGTCGGCATCATCGGCGCCCGGTCCTATCTGATCGAGAGCCAGCGCGAAGAGAATGCGAGTATCCGCGCCGCGTTCGAGCGCCAGCACACCATCCTGAACGTTCTTAGCAGGATGCAGGATGCAGAGACCAGCCAGCGCGGATATCTGCTCACGGGAGAGGATTCCTATCTCGAGCCCTATCGGGCGGCGCTCAATCGCATTCCGGCACTGATGACGGCACTGCATGATGCAGCGAAGCGCACCGACTTGCGCAGCGACCGGGTCGAGCAACTCGACACAGCGATCAAGGACAAGCTCGTAGAACTGGCCGACGTGCTTGCTCTCTACGAAGCAGACCGGATGTCTGATGCCCTGTCCATCGTGCGCGGCGACCGGGGCAAGCTGGCCACGGACAAGGTGCGGGCCACGATCACCGTCCTGCTTGGCGAGGAGGGCGCGCAGCTGGCCGACCAGCTGGAGCATGCGGAAGCGATCGAGCGGCGCCTCAGCCAAGCCTCCATCCTCGCACTGCTTGGCGTATTCGCCGTGGCGGGCTACGGCGCATTCACGGCACGACGCATGCTGAACGATGTGGCGGCCGCGCAGATGCAGCTGAACCAGACGAACACCGCGCTGCGCCAAGAGATCGACACGCGCGAGGCGGCGGAGGCGCAGGTGCGCCAGATGCAGAAGATGGAAGCGGTCGGCCAGCTGACCGGCGGCATCGCGCATGACTTCAACAACATGCTGGCGGTGATCATCAGCGCGATGAACCTGGCGCAGCGCAAGCTCGCGCGGGGCGAATCGGACATCGGCAAGCTGGTGGAAGCCGCGACCGACGCCGCCAGCCGCGCGGCGAACCTGACCTCACGGCTGCTCGCCTTCTCGCGCCAGCAGCCGCTGGCCCCCCAGGTGATCGACGCCAATCGCATGGTGACGGGCATGTCCGACATTCTGCGCCGGACGTTGGGCGAAGCGATCCAGATCGAGACCATCCTGGCCGGCGGGCTCTGGCGCACGTTTGCCGACACCAGCCAGCTGGAAAACGCGCTGCTCAACCTTGCGGTGAACGCGCGCGATGCGATGGCCGAAGGCGGACGCCTCACCGTGGAGACAGCCAATGCGCATCTCGACGAGCGCTACAGCGCCGCCCATACCGAGGTGACGCCGGGCCAGTATGTCATGATCGCCGTGACCGATACCGGTACCGGCATGCCGCCGGAAATTGTCGCAAAGGCGCTTGAACCCTTCTTCACCACCAAGGGCATCAACAAGGGCACGGGCCTCGGACTCAGCCAAGTGTACGGCTTCGTCAAACAGTCGGGCGGCCACCTCAAGATCTATTCGGAAGTTGGCGATGGGACCACGGTCAAGGTCTACCTGCCACGCTACTTCGGCGAGGAGGCACAGGAGGAGGTCCGCAAGAGCCCGGATCTGGCAAAACGCCCGACCGAAACGGTCCTGGTGGTCGAAGACGATGCCCGCGTTCTGGCAGGCACCGTCGCGGCGCTCAGGGAGCTCGGCTATATCGTCGTCCATGCAGGAGAGGCCACCGAAGCGCTCGCCAGGATCGATGCCGAGCCCGGCATCGACCTGCTGTTCACGGACGTGGTGATGCCCGGAATGAACGGTCGCAAGCTTGCGGAGGCGGCACGCGCGAAGCGGCCCGAGCTGAAAGTACTGTTCACGACCGGATTCACGAGGAACGCGGTGGTGCACAATGGCGTCCTCGACCACGGCGTCGACTTCATCGCCAAGCCGTTCACGATCGACATGCTGGCCGCAAAGATCAGGGAAGTCCTGGATCGCTGAGTTCCGGCCGGCCCGTCGCCGGCTGGATCTCAGCTTCGATCAGGCCGCGGATTCGCTGAAGAAGCTGAAGCGACCGCGGCCACCGCTCTTGCTGCGGTAGAGGGCTGTGTCGGCCTTGGCCAGCACGTCGTCGGTGTTGAGTCCGTCGAGCGGGGCAAAGGCGATGCCGATGGAGACGCCGACCCTGACGTCCTTGCCTGTGATGTGGAACGGTGTGGAGATCTGCGCCAGGATGCGCTTGGCCAGGACGGCGGCGTCGCCATGGGCGCGGATGCCAGTCTGGACGATGGCGAACTCGTCGCCGCCAAGCCGCGCCACCGTATCGTTGTCGCGCACCGTGCCGCGCAGCCGGGCTGCAACGCTGACCAGGAGTTCATCGCCCGCCTTGTGCCCGAGATTGTCATTGACCGGCTTGAAGTTGTCGATGTCGAGGTAATGCACGGCCATCAGGCCGCTGCGCCGCGCCAGCGCCACGGCTGTCTGCAGCCGGTCCGCAAACAGCGCCCGGTTGGGCAGATCGGTCAGCGTGTCGTGATGCGCCATATGCGCGACCAGCGCCTGGGTGCGCCTCTGCTCGGTGACGTCGAAATAGGTGGTGACGAAGCCACCGCCCTCGATCGGAACGCCGCGCACCTCGATGACGGCGCCGTTTGGCCGGGTGCGCTCGTAGACATGCGGCTTGCGCTCCTTGAGCAGCGCCACGCGGCGGGCGACCTGTTCATTCGCGTCGCCGGCACCGTATTCGCCGCGCGCGGCATTGAAGCGGAACAGTTCCTCGAGCGTCGGAAAGCCATTGGCAAACAGCGCGTCGGGATAGTCGAGCATCCGTTTCTGGCGCTCGTTGCACATCACCATCTGCATGTTGCGGTCAAACAGGGATATGCCGCCGGGAAAATTCTCGATGACGGCTTCCAGAAGCCGTATCCGCTCGCGCTGCCCCTCGACATGGCGGCCCATCTCGGCGATGGCGGCAGCCAGACCCTGCAGATTGTCGTCCGTCGAACCCTTGGCTGGCCACGCCATCGATACCGCTCCGCCCCACCGGAGAACCGGCAAAACGCCGATCCCGGGACGATAGTAACGCGGGAAAATTGCATTTGGCTTAACGCTTCGTGTCCGCAAGGCGAAGGGCTGTGCGGGGGCGGGTCGGACGGCGACCTGTGTCGCTGCGGACTCACCGCGCCGGGAATGTGCCTGCGGCCTGCCGCTCTCGCCGCAGATCCTGCACAAGTGCGTTGCGGGACACGCGGGGAGTGCGGTAGTTTCCGCGCGCTGCTTCGCGGGGGTGCGATGATGGCCAAACCTTAGTCCGGAACGGGTCACCGTCTTGCCAGCACGACTATCACTACCCACCGCATTCGCCTCGGCGGCGAAGCTGTTCCTGATCCTGGCGCTGCTGGCCGGCTGCTCGACGAGCGCGTCGCTCGACCTTGCGCCGATTGCGGTTCCGACCTCGCCGAAATACGCGGCGTTGGTAATCGACGCGGGCAAAGGCACGGTGCTGTACCAGGTGAACGCCGACGCGGAGCGCTATCCGGCGTCGCTGACCAAGATGATGACGCTCTACATGCTGTTCGAGGCCATGGAGTCCGGCCAGGTGACCCGGGACACGCTGATCCCGGTGTCGGATTACGCGGCACGGCGACCGCCGACAAAGATCGGCTTCAGGCACGGGCAGTCGATCGACGTGGATTCGGCCATCCGTGCGCTGGTCGTCAAGTCGGCCAACGACGTCGCGACCGCGGTCGGCGAATATCTCGGCGGCAGCGAGGAGCAATTCGCGGCCATGATGACGGCAAAGGCGCGCGCCATCGGCATGCGCAGCACGGTTTTCCGCAACGCATCCGGCCTGCCCGACGACGCCCAGCGCACCACGGCGCGCGACATGGCGGTGCTGGGGCTGACGCTGCGCCGGCGCTTTCCGGCGCAGTATGCCTATTTCTCCAACCAGTCCTTCTCCTACCGAGGCAAGACGATCCGCGGGCACAACGAGCTTCTGTCCAGCGTGCAGGGCGTCGACGGCATCAAGACCGGCTACATCCGGGCATCCGGCTTCAACATCGTCACGTCGGTGCGGCGCGACGGCCGCAGGCTGCTGGTCGTGGTGATGGGCGGCGACTCAGCCCGCCAGCGCAACGCCAATGTCGAAGCGCTGATCGAGCGCTACCTGCCTCAGGCCGCCCGGACCGGAAGCTGATGGAACACCGCCGTTGAGCCGGCTCGAAAGCGTCATCCGCCGACTGACCGCCCAGCGCGACATTCTGGACAGCGTCTGCCGCGACATAGGCGCCCTGCCCGGCCCGGTAATGGAACTCGGCCTGGGCAACGGGCGGACCTTCGACCATCTGCGCGAGAGGCTTCCCGGGCGGCGGATCATCGCCTTCGACCGCGTGCTGGGCGCCCATGCCGCCTCGACGCCGCCAGCGGGCGACCTCGTCCTGGGAGAAATCCGCGAGACGGCCGCCACGTTTGCCGGCATTGGCGCCGCGCTGGTCCATGCCGATATCGGCACTGGCTATGACGACCGCGATGCCGTCACGCTGACCTGGCTGCCAGACCTCGTGGCGAGCCTTCTCGGCGCCGATGCCATCGCAGTCAGCGGACTGCCGCTCGACCATCCCAAGCTGCGGCCACTGCCGCTGCCCGCCGGCGTGCCCGCCGACCGCTATTATCTGTATCGCCACGCGGACTAGACGCGTCGGTCGCGCTTCCCGGTCCCGGCGATCGGGCATTCGCCGGTTGCGATGATCCAGGTCAAGGCGGCCGCGCGAAATCGCCGGCAAGGTGGCGCTCTCTCGCGGCTACCCCCAAAGGTAGCCGCGGCATTCGCCGCGCCGGGAAGGCTCTCCATGCATGCCAAAGACCCTGCAGTTTGAATTGACCGGGGAGGCTGAGAACGGCGACAGGATGCCGCCGGGCGAACCCGCAAACGCGCTGGTTCCCGCAAAGTCCTTCGCGCTGGTTGGTCCGCCAGTGAGGCCCGCGTCGCATGCGACGCCATCAAAATGGCGACGACGGGGCCTCTGGATCGGACTGGCGTTGGCAGGCTGCGTCGGCGGCTGGCTTCTGTATGCACAACCCTGGACGGCCGGCGTCGCCGCGGTCACCGTCGAGATCGTGACACCCGGACCCGTCACGCGCGTCCTTGCCGTCAACGGCCGGATTGCCGCGCTCCGTTCCGTCGACGTCAAGTCCACCGTGGCCGGGACGCTGGTCTCCCCCCTGGCCGAGGAGGGGGACATCGTCGAGCAGGGCGCTGTCATCGCGCGGCTCGACGATACATCGCAACAATCCGCGGTGAGGCAGGCCGAGGCGGCGCTGGACCAGGGGCTGGTGGCGCAGACACAGGCGCAAGACGCGCTGCGCCGTGCCGAGGCACTGGGAGGCAATGTCTCGCGCGTGACGCTGGACGATGCGCGACGGGCCATGGAGCGGGCCGACCAGGAAGTCGGCAGGTTGCGCGCGCTGGTCGATCAGGCGAATTTCCACCTGACGAAGTTCAGCATCGTCGCACCCATTGCCGGAACCATCCTGACGCGCGGCGTCGAGCCGGGACAGGTCGTCGATCTCTCGACGCCGCTGTTCACGCTTGCCGATCTGAGCGAACTGGTGGTCGAGACCGATGTCGACGAATCCTACGCGACGCAGATCCGGCCGGGCATGCCGGCTTTGCTGCAACTGACCGGCGATCCGGGGACGCTGGACGGTCGCGTCAGCTTCGTTGCCCCGGTGGTCGACGCCGAGACGGGCGGTCTGGCGGTCAAGATCGCCTTTGGCGAACCGCAGCAGGCGCCGGTCGGCCTGACCGTCACGGCCAACATCATCGTCGACCGGCGCGAAGCGGCACTATCGGCGCCGCGGTCGGCCATCGAGACGACAGGATCGGGACAGGCCGTCTTCGTGCAGCGCGACGGAAAGGCGCAAAGGGTTCCGGTCAGCGTCGTCGACTGGCCGGCCGACCGCCTCATCGTGACGGAGGGGCTGAACCCTGGCGACAGTCTCATCGTCGAGGCCGAGGGCCTGAGTGATGGACAGCCCGTCACCATGCCTGGGCAATAGGTGTGATCTACGCCCTGAAGATCGCGACGCGCTACCTCACCGCAAACAAGGCGCAGACCTCGCTGCTCGTGTTCGGCGTGGCGGTCGGCGTTTTCATCTTCATCTTCATGAGCGCGCTGATCGGCGGCCTGGCCGAGTTCATCCTGTCGCGCACCGCCGGCGATCTCTCCCATGTGACCATCCAGGCCGAGGCCCGCGACCCGGCCCTGCTGCTCCAAGATGCGCCCGGCCGCATCCTCGTGGTCCAGGCCAAGGACTCCAGCAGGCAGGCGCGGCTCGCCAACACAGATGCCTTCATCCCGGTCATCGAAAGGCTGCCGGGCATCACGGCGGTATCGCAGCAGATCACCGGCGCGGGCTTTCTGCGGCGGGGCGCGCTGTCGGCCCAGGTGAGCATCACGGGCGTCGAGCCGGCGAAGGTGTCTTCCATCATCAACCTGAAGAGCTATCTCGTCGAGGGGAGCGTGGAACTCGGCGCCGGCAAGATCCTGATCGGCAAGAGACTGGCGCAGGACATGAACTTCCGCCTCGGACAGTCCGTGCGCCTGCAGGCGGATACTGGCATAGACCAGTCGCTCGTCGTTTCCGGCATCTATGAAATCGGGTCCGGCGGACCCGACCGGCGCCAGGCCTATGTCAGCCTGGCCACGGCGCGAACCCTGTTTGCCATGCCGCAGGGTGTCTCCAAGATCGAGATCAAGCTCGAGGACCTCTACCAGGCCGATGTCACCGCGCGGCGCATCGAGGCGGTCACCGGCCTGCCGGCATCGTCATGGACGGAGGACGCCGCGCAGCTTCTGGATGCGCTGAAGGCGCAGGCGCAGACCGGCCTGATGCTCAAATCCTTCGCGCTCATCACCATCGTGATCGGCGTCGCATCGGCCCTGCTGCTGTCGACCTACCGCAGGCGGCCCGAGATCGGCATCATGCGGGCGATGGGCGCGCCGCGATCCTTCGTGGTCTTCGTGTTCGTGACGCAGGGGGCCATGATCGGCCTGGTCGGAGGGCTGCTCGGCGCCGGCATCGGCTATGCGGTGCTGCTCGCCTTTCCCGGGCGCGAGGAGTTCAAGCCGGGAAACCTGCCGATCGACATTGCCCAGGGCGCCTACGGCATCGCGATCCTGCTCACGGTCGTGAGCGCGACGCTGGCGGCCATCCTGCCGGCGCGCGCCGCGTCCCGCGTCGATCCGGTGACGGCGATCGGCCAATGAGCGAGCCGCTGCTGGAGGTGCACGACCTCTACAAGACGTTCGGGCACGGGGAGGCCGAGACACAGGTCCTGAAGGGACTGGACCTCACCCTGGAACGCGGCGAGATGTCGGCGCTGCTTGGACCGTCCGGCTCGGGCAAGAGCACGCTCCTGACCATACTCGGTACCCTCATGCAGCCGACATCGGGGAGCCACACGATGCTGGGCGAGGACCTGACCCGGGCAAGCGACGGGGCCCTGACCGATTTTCGCAACCTGCACATCGGCTTCGTCTTCCAGTTCCACAATCTTTTGCCCGACTTCACCGCACTGGAAAATGTCGTCTTCCCGACCGCCGTGCGCGACGGCCGGGAGACATCGGCGGCCCGGGCGCGCGGGCGCGACCTGCTCGTGAGGATGGGTCTGGCCGAACGCATCGACTTTCCCTCGACAAATCTCTCCGGCGGACAGAAGCAGCGCGTGGCGGTGGCGCGCGCGCTGATGAACCGGCCGGAACTGGTGCTGGCCGACGAACCGACCGGCAATCTCGACCGCGCGTCGGCCAATCAGGTGATGGAACTGATCGGCGAAATCAACCGCGACGAGGGCACCACCTTCCTGATCTCTACCCATGATGAGAAGATCGCCGCCCGATGCCGACGCAAGATCCTCGTCGGCGACGGCCGGGTGACGGGGTGACTGCGGACACACATGGCAGCCACGCCCCGCTCCGCGTGCCTACATCCACCCTGCGTCGTGACCTGGAAAATCCGCTCGGCCTCGGCCGGTCAATACAGCGGCGTGCAACGAGCCTGGGCGCCCGGTGGGATCGCAGGAGCTGCACGGTCATGTTTCATGCGCGCCATGGCACCGTCTCCACAGCCCTGACCAGGGCGGTGTTGATGCTGGCGCAGGGGTCAACCCGTGACGTCCGGCATCGGAGACTGCGCGGCGGTCTCATTGGTGATTGATGACCGGTGCCAACTCGGCTATGGAACGTCGATCCGGCCCGGCGGCGCACATGCCGGCGATGCACCCGTAGCTCAGCTGGATAGAGCGCTGCCCTCCGAAGGCAGAGGTCACAGGTTCGAATCCTGTCGGGTGCGCCAACAAAATCAAAGACATAGCTGGCGCCAGTTCGTTGCGTACGGAAGTAGTACGGAAAGTACGGGGTACCGCTGGAACCTCGGGGAGTACCCATCTGCGCGATCAAATCGTGTCAGGCAACAAAGACGTTCAAACAACTGGACCGGATCGTTCTGGAATTGCGCTGAGTTTGCTGAGCAGCCGACTCCAATTGGGCAACCTGGTGGTTTGGTTCTTAGTCGCGAAATCGGGACGCTGCGCCCGTCAACCCTCGTTGTGCCGGAAGGCATAACATAGGGGCTCGGTGACGTCCCTGGACTTGGTGTAGCTGGGTAGCGCGGTGGTCATCGGCGCTTTCCGGTAGGGTCTGGTTGTCGAAGCCAACCTTTCTGGGAGAGACCACCGATGACCGACGACATGATGAGCCTGCGCGCTCGTGGAGAAGAG
>Ga0209906_100097_pt1 | contig 130404 bp, 128 predicted proteins | sample FECB24metaG_FD_188303 | JGI IMG/M metagenome (GOLD analysis project Ga0209906, IMG submission 188303) | Cyanobacterial communities from the Joint Genome Institute, California, USA from Joint Genome Institute, California, USA - FECB-24 metaG... ... | reverse complement strand
AAAGTGTGTCGCAAATGAGCGATGATCCCATTGTCACGCTGTCATCCATGGCAGCATGATAAACCCGGCCAAGCCGGAGATCAAAGCGGCGAGACCGCGAACCTACACCACGCTGTGGGACACGATCCACCGACTGGATCAATGACCGATCGACAGCGGCCGCAAGGCTGCTTCTCCGCAGGCCATTATCACGCGTGAAATGACATGAACTTGACAATGGTGCCCGGGGGCGGATTTGAACCACCGACACGGGGATTTTCAATCCCCTGCTCTACCCCTGAGCTACCCGGGCCCGTCATTCGCCCGGCGGGGTAAGCCGGGGCGGAGGCAGGCGTCTAACCGTCTCGTTCTTCATTGTCCAGCGGGCGTGTGTCGGAAAGTTCGTCCTCATTGTCCCGCGCCGGCACGACATAGCCTTCACGCATCCACTGGACGAGATCGCGGTCCTGGCAACCGCGCGAGCAAAATGGCGCGAAGGCCGCCACGCGGGGGCTCTTGCCGCAATAGGCACAGGGTTTTTCAGGCGTGGACGACATGGGCCCCCGAACTGCCAAGGCTGGCGTCGGGTTGCAACCCCACGACCCCGCCGACCGACCCGCCCAGCGTTGCCAGCAAGGCCGGGCGCGCTTCGAGCCAGGCAATTATCGCCGGCGGCGCCACCAGCGTGCGATTGCCGGGCGCCCCGCGCGCGGCACGGCGCAGCAGTTCGAGCGCGGCGAAGCCCGGCGCGCGTACCGCCTCGACGAAGGATGGCCGCAGCCGGGGGCGGACGATCTGGACAAAGCCGAAGCCGTTGACGGCGGTGCGCTCGAAAGGCGCCGGCAGGTGCGCATCGAGCAGCTCCCCCAGCCGCGTCCGTGGCGCCTTGCCCTCCAGACTGGGAAAATCGACGCCGATCGAGCCCTGCAGATCGAAGCGCCGAACGGCGGCGGCCACCGCGACCGCCGCCGCTTCGGCAAGCGCCGCCGGGTCGCCCGGGCCGTCGATGTCGATCACCGTCATTGCCGGGGTCGGGCTGATCGTCAGCAAGCCGCCGGCAAAGCCGACATGCCCCGTCTGGGCGGCGTCCACCGTCTCGCCCCAGCCCGTGCTTTCCAGCCGGTCCTCGCCATGTGCTGCGAGTTCCACGATCCGGTGCCCGGCGGCCCGCAGCCGCGCCACCAGGTCCGGCCCCGGGTTGGCCATGCCTTCGGGGCTTGAATCGCCTTCGACATTGCGTACCTTGGCCAGCCGCGGGCGCCCCGCCTCGTGAATGGCAGCACGGGTGACCTCGACGCGCAGCAGCCCGCCCTCGGGACAATAGGGCAAGGGTTCGATCAAGCCTTCGGCGGCGCCAAGCCTGACGATGCCGCGACGGCCGGGTTCCAGGATCCGGGTCAGCCGCGCGACATGGACGGCACCGGCGCGCGGGGCTTCGTCGTCGCGCTCGACATGCGCCTCGAGGATTGCGTCGCCATCGACAACCAGCGCCCGCACGGCGCCGATGCCGCGTTCGACCAGCGCCTCAGCCATGGCCGGCGGCCCGCAACAACAGGCGCGTTTCGGCCAGTGGCAGGCCGACGACCCCCGACCAGCTGCCGCCGATGAAGCGCACAAAGGCTTCGGCGGCGCCCTGCAGGGCATAGCCGCCGGCCTTGCCGCGCCAATCCCCGGCGGCAATCAGCGCATCGATATCGGCGGCATCGAGCCGGTGGAAAATGACGATCGTCTCGCTCAACCGTTGCCGGATATGGCCGTCGCGATCGGCAACGGCGACGGCGGTGAACACCCGGTGACGACGGCCCGACAACAGATCGAGACAGGCGCGCGCGGTCGCTTCGTCCTCGGCCTTTGGCAGGATACGCCGCCCGACGCCGACAACGGTATCGGCTGCCAGCACGATGGCGCCGGCATGCCGCGCTGCCACGGCGGCGCATTTGGCGTGCGCCAGCCGCTCGGCATGCACCCGCGGGGTTTCGCCCGGCGCCGGGCTCTCGTCGATATCGGCCGGGTCGACGGCACGGGGCACAACCCCGAGCCGTGCCAGAAGCTCGACCCGGCGCGGGCTGGCCGAAGCGAGGACTAGAGCCATTGCACGAAGCTCCCGTGCGGGTGGACGTGCGCCAGCAGCTGCTCGCTCGGCGCCTCGCCCTGCCACAAGGTCAGGCGCAACGTCGGCATCGTGGCAATGCTGGCATCGTCCATTTCCATCCGCAGCCACGCAACCGGCGCCTCGCGCTGTGCCGCAAGCCGCGCCAGATGCGCTGCGATCCGCGCCTTGGCGCTGTCTGGAAAATACTGGAAAGCGATCGAATGATAGACGACGGCCACCGTGCCGGTGACGGGCGCGACTTCGGCTTCCAGCCAGTCGGCGGCATCGGCGCCATCGATCGCCGGCGGATGTGCCTGCGCCAGCGCGATCGCGGCGGCTGCCCTTGCCACCCGCTCGGTCTGTTCGGGCCAGACAAAGGCCATCAACCGCTCGCGGACGGCAGCGTCCGCCACATCCAGCGGCTTGATGTCGGTCCCCCGCCGCGACAGGATGGCGACAGGTGCCGCCGGCGGTGGCGGCCCTGTCCATGCCGGCGCGAGTTGTACGGTTGCGCCAAGGTCACCGGCCTTGATCCCCCCCAGGTCATAGCCGAAGCGGTCGAGATTGAGGTTGAGCCCGGCGCTGCAGCCAAGCTCGAACAGCCGCAACGGCAATCCTGTGGCCGCGGCAATCGTCATCAGTCCGGGCATCAGCGCCCCGGCGCGCGCCACTTCATTGGTCTGCGGCGGTGATGCCAGCCAGGCGCAGAGTTCGGCGTCACGGACGGAGTCGGCAAGCAGCGCGCGCAAGCCATCGGCAAGCGCTGCAGCTGCGGGCGTCGGCGCGGGCGGGTAAAGCGAAGCGAGTTCCGGTGCGCGGCCGGCGCGGACCAGCGCATTGCAGCCGCCGGTTAAGCGCATCATCAGCGCATCGGCAACCGGATCGCCAGGCCAGCCGATCAGCGCACGTCCGGTCGCACTGCCGGCGTCGCAGGCCATGACGGCGGCTTCGCAAACCGCGGCTGTCAGCGGCGCTGCGAGGCGCCTGCAGAACCCGGCCTGGTCGGCAAAGGCCCTGGCGATTGCTGCCGGCAGTGCCGTCATCAATCTTCCGGTGCGATCGTCACCTTCAGGCCATCGAGTGCCGCCGTGAAGGCGATCTGGCACGACAGCCGCGACGTCGCCTGCTTGTGATCCGACGAATCGAGCAGATCGTCCTCGTCGGCGCCGGCCTTGCCGGTTGCGGCGGCAAAATCGGCATCGACATAGACATGGCATGTCGCGCACGAGCAGCAGCCGCCGCAAAGCGCCAGCAGTTCGTCGATGCCGCCGTCGCGGATGATTTCCATCACCGACATGCCGGGCTTGGCGGCCAGCGTGATCGCCTTGCCTTCGCGGGTGGTAACGGTGATTTCGGCCATGGCGTCCTCGGCATGCTGGAGTGTCAGGCGTCCTTAGCGGCCCCGGCACGAAAAGGACAAGATGGCGGCAGCGTGCGGGGCGCGGTAGAAAGGCACAGCAACCGGGGAGAACCAATGCGCGTCGTTCATCAATTCGCACCGCCGATGTCGGCTATGATCGCCAGCCTTCCCGGAGTCACCAGCGCCGATCACATTCCACTCGACCAGCGCTGGAACCTGCCGACCGACGCCGATGTGCTCTTCGTCCTCCACGGCGAAGGGGATTCGCGCGCCCATGACGAGGGCCTGCCCCGGCCCGCCGGCTGGCCGGGCAACGTCAAGCTTGTCCAGATCGCCAGTGCCGGGCTCGATGACTACCCGGCCTGGCTGTTCGATGCCCCGCAGGTGGCCAGCAGTTCCGGCACCACGGCGCGCCCGATCGCCGAATATGTGCTCAGCGTCATGCTCAGCCACGCCAAGCGCCTGCCCGAGATCACGCTGGGCGTCGGCCATGAATGGCCCAGCCGCGAAATGATGACCAACAAGCCGCTGGGCGCGCTCGAAGGCCGAACGCTTGGCCTGCTCGGCCTCGGCCAGATCGCCCGCCAGGTGGCGCGCTATGCCGCCGCCTTCGACATGAAGATCATCGCGACCCGCGCCTCGGACACCCCCTCGCCCGATCCCAATGTCATGCTGGTGCCGCTCGACGAGCTGATAGCGCGCGCCGATCACCTCGTCATCGCGGCGCCGATCGGGGATTCGACCCGCGGGCTTCTCGATGCGGAGCGCCTCGGCCGGATGAAGCCCGATGCGCACATCGTCAACGTCGCGCGCGGCGCGATCATCGATACCGCTGCGTTGAAGGCCCAGCTCGATGCGGGGCGGCTATGGGCGTCGCTCGACGTGACCGATCCCGAGCCGCTGCCTCCCGGCCATTGGCTGATTGCCCACCCGCGTGCCCGGGTGACGCCGCATTTGTCGTGGAGCTCGGCCGAAACGATGCGCCGGGTGTTCGAACGGCTGGCGGATAATATCCGGCGGCTGCAGGCCGGCGAACCGTTGATCGCGTTGGTCAAATAGAGTCTGTTTGGATCAAGTAGAATCCGCACCGGCCCGCGCCCCCCGCCCAGCCACCCAGTTCAGCATACTGTCGTTGGGTGGCTGGGCGGGGGCGCGGGCCGGTGCCGACTAACCAGGACAAACTCCAGGCATCAGAACGGGTTGAAATCGGCCTCTTTGGTGAACTTCACATAGCCGCCATTGACCCCGAGCCGCAGCCCGACGCCAAGCTTGATCGGCGCCACGACAATCCGGTCGTGGTAAAGATAATCGACCGCGACACCGCCGACAAAATAGGCCTTGCCGCCGGCGCCCGCAAAGCGCCGGTAAAGCTCTTCGGTGTCGTTGAGATTGTAGATCAGCGTGAACACCTTCGAGCCATCACCACCGACATCGACACCCACCGATGGCCCGGTCCAATGGACATCACGCTGGCCCTCGACCTTGTGGTGGAGAATGCCGGAACCATAGCGCACCCCGACGATGAAGGCGGCCCCGGCTTCGCGGCCGACGATATAGGCATTGGGCTGACCCTGGTCCCGGAAGGTCTTGCGGATCGCTTCGGCTAGGCCCTGCACACCCTTGCCGAACACATCTTCGGCGGCACCGAGAACGTCTTCTTCAGCAAAGGTATCGTTGGCCGGAACGGCAATGCCTGAATCGGCCGCCGGCGGTACCGATGGATCGACCGTGGTTGCGGGCGCGGTTGCCGGCGCCGCTGTCTGTGCGGCGAGCGGCACGCCCGCCAGCAACAGCATGACCGCCGCCGGCACTCCAACTCCAAAACGCATCGTCACGCCCCCATATCTCGAAACCAACATCTTAACCTTTGCATTCAGCCGATCATGCTGAACGCACGATGAGCCGGGCCGGCTTCACACCCGCCAGACACCATGCTACCCGCCGCCGCGCACTGTCGGCAGCACCGTCCAACCGCTGCCGGGCCATCCAGAAGACAGGAATTTGCCATGCGCGTCGCCATGATCGGTTCAGGCTATGTCGGCCTGGTTTCGGGCGCCTGCTTTGCCGATTTCGGCCATGACGTGATCTGCGTCGACGTCGATCCGGGCAAGATCGAGCGCCTCAACAACGGCGTCATGCCGATCTTCGAGCCCGGGCTGGCCGAACTGGTGACCGGCAATGCCGCCGCCGGCCGGCTGCACTTCACCACCGATCTGGTGGCGGGAATCGAAGGCGCCGAAGCCATCTTCATCGCTGTCGGCACCCCGTCCCGCCGCGGCGACGGCCATGCCGATCTCAGCTATGTCTATGCCGCTGCCAGGGAGATTGCCGCCGCGATCAAGGGCTATACCGTCATCGTCACCAAATCGACGGTGCCAGTCGGCACTGGCGACGAAGTGGAGCGCGTCATCCGCGAGGCCAACCCCGACGCCGAATTCGCAGTCGTCTCCAACCCCGAATTCCTGCGCGAAGGCGCCGCCATCCAGGATTTCAAGCGCCCCGACCGCATCGTCGTCGGCACCGAAGCCGCCCGCGCCCGCGATGTGATGACCGAGCTTTACCGGCCGTTGTTCCTCAACCAGTCACCGATCCTGTTCACTGCGCGCCGCACCGCCGAGCTGATCAAATATGCCGCCAATGCATTTCTGGCGACCAAGATCACCTTCATCAATGAGATTGCCGATCTGTGCGAAGCCGTTGGCGCCGATGTCCAGGACGTGGCGCGCGGCATCGGGCTCGACAACCGCATCGGATCGAAGTTCCTCCACGCCGGCCCGGGCTATGGCGGGTCATGTTTCCCCAAGGACACGCTGGCGCTGGTCAAGACGGCGCAGGACGCTGGCGCCCCGGTGCGGATTGTCGAGACGGTGGCGGCGGTCAATGACCAGCGCAAGCGCGCCATGGCCAAGAAGGTCATCGCCATGGCCGGCGGCGATGTGCGCGGCAAGACGGTGGCCGTGCTCGGGCTGACCTTCAAGCCCAACACCGACGACATGCGCGATTCGCCCGCCATCGCCGTCATCCAGGCCCTGCAGGATGCCGGCGCGCAGGTTCGCGCCTTCGATCCGGAAGGCACTGAACAGGCGAGGCTGGTGCTCAACGATGTCGACTATGCCCGCAACCCCTATGATTGCCTGACCGGCGCCGATGTCGCCGTCCTCGTGACCGAATGGGACGCCTTCCGCGCGCTCGACATGGACCGCGTCAAGGCGGTGATGAACACCCCGGCGCTTGTCGATCTGCGCAATGTCTATCGCCCTGAGGAAATGGCCCGGCGCGGCATCGCCTATACATCGATCGGCCGGTAACGCGTTTTGCAATTTGACGCTGCTGCATGGGCATTGTTATAGCCCGGCGGCGCGGAGTCGTGGGTGAGCGGCTGAAACCAGTAGTTTGCTAAACTGCCGATCTGGGTAACTGGATCCGAGGGTTCGAATCCCTCCGACTCCGCCAATTTTTCCGTCATTACACGCCGTCTTCGTTTCGCTTGCTGATGCGTGGCATTGCGCGCGCCAATCGGTTATACTTGCGGCCTGGTCGGGGGAGCGGGCACGATGCGGCGTGGTTTGCTGTTGGTGACGACAACGCTCCTCGTTGGCGGTTGCGCCTATCATCGCGTCGTCGTGGCGGTCCCCAACCCCCCGGACCAGACCTATCATCCGGTCAACTCGTCCGCGCTCGGCTGGGGTGCCATCGAGCAAACCAGCACGGCGAAGAATTGCCCGACCAACCTGCTGTCGGAAGTCCGCGTAAAGACATCCTTTGCGCAGGCGCTGGCGACGGTCGTGACCTTCGGCCTGTGGCAGCCTGCAACGATCGAATATCGCTGTTCCAAGCTGCCGACCCAGGTCATCGAGCCCTAGGGGATGGCGCAGACCCTGTTCCATGATGTCGATGATTGGCAGAATTTCCATCTGTCGGTGAAGAATGTGCCGATCGCCGGCATTTTCGAGCTTCACAATAGCGCCGGCGCCGCGTCGCTCGCCAAGATGGCCGACAGCGCTGCCGCCGTGCAGGCGCTCATTGGCAGGGCCTTTGCCGAGCGGCGGCGGCTGCGCGCCCAGGGCGCGGCCTGGAGCTTTTCGGATGTTGCAGCCGTGCCGGGCGGCTGGATGCTCAACACCGGCTATGCGAACTGGTTGTACCCGCTGCCGGCAGCGCAGGTCGCGCCGGGCTTTGCGGGTGATCGCGATGGCCTGCTGCTGTGCCAGACCGGCATTTCGGTTGCCGAAATCAACATGTATCTCGAACCGCGCGGCCGGTCGCTGGCCACAACGGGGGCTTCGAACGGCCAGACATTTGTCGGCGCGATGAGCACCAGTACCCATGGCTCGGCAATCGACCATCCCGCGATCCAGGGCCAGGTGCGCGGGTTTCAGCTTATTCCGTCGCCGACGCGCAACCTGTGGGTCGAGCGCGCCTCGGCGCCGGCCACCGACGGCACGATGGCGGCAGCGCTGGGGGCGACGCTGGTTCGCGATGACCGGCTGTTCGACGCCGCACTTGTCGGCCTCGGCGCTTTCGGGGTCGTTCATTCGGTGCTGATCGAAAGCGTGCCGCGCTTTCACATGGTGATGAACCGGCTGAAGCTGCCGATGACGCCCGGACTGGAAAAGGCGATGCGCGGCGAAGGTTTCGACGCCCTGGCGCTGCCTGGTCCGGCGGCGCGGCCCTATTTCTTCCAGTCGGTGGTCAACCGGCACATCGACAGGGACAATGGCTATGTCACCGTCGGCCACAAGGTCGAATGGGACGACAACATTCCACTGGTGTACGACATCACCAACAAGCGCGCGCCGGGCTACAACCTTGCAGTGGTGGTGTCGAACCTGCTCGTTGCCCTGCCCGGCCTCACCAAGGTGATCACCAAGGCCGTGCTTGCCGACCAGTTGGGCCCGATCGTCGACCGCAAGGCGAGCTGGGGCCAGAGTTTCAACTTCACCAGCCCGCGTGCCGGACAGGCAGGGTCATCGATGGCGGTGCCGGCCGATCGCACCATGGAGGCGCTCGGCGCTCTCGAACATGCCTTCACGGCCGCGGGCAAGGCGCCGGTGGCCTTTGCCTGCCGCTATGCCGTCCAGTCGCCGGGACTGCTGGCATTTCAACGCTTTCCCCGCACCGCCATCATCGACATCGACGGGCTCGACGGCAAAGCGACCCGCAAGATGATGGCGGCGGGCGTTGCCGCCCTGCGGGCCGCGGGCATCCCCCATGCCGAACATTGGGGCAAGATCAATCAGTTGACCGCACAAAGCGTACGCGACAGCTATGGCACAGCGCTGGAGCAATGGATCAAGGCGCGAACCGACCTGCTCGACCGCGAAGGCGAATATGTTTTCGGCAATGCCTTCCTCGATCGGCTCGGCATGACGAGCGCGCAGCTCTGACATTGCCAATCGCCGCTTGCCGGCGCCGTCGCTTTGGGCTGTTGTTGCACGATGGCAGCAACGCCCATCGATATCCCGGCACTCGCCGCCTTGTTACGCCAACGACGGCAGCGCCCGTTGGTTGTCGGGATCACCGGTTCCGTTGCGGTGGGCAAGACCTGGCTAACCGAAGCGCTCGCGCTCGAACTCGGGCCGTCGATCGTCCAGCTTTCCACCGATGGCTTCCTGTTTCCCAACGCCATTCTGGAAGCGCGCGGCCTGGTGCTGCGCAAGGGCTTTCCCGAAAGCTATGATGCCGATTCGATGCTCGGCGTGCTGGCGGCGCTGCGCCGCGGCCCGGCGGCCGTGCCGGTCCACAGCCATGTCAGCTATGATATCGATCCGGCACTGACACGGACCGTGGTGCCGGCGGACATCATTCTCGTCGAAGGGCTGGGCCTGTCGGGCTTTCCCGACGGTCGCAGCGCCCGCGATGCGCTCGATTGCCTGATCTACATCGATGCGGCGTCTGCCGATATCGAGGCCTGGTATGTGGCGCGTTTTCTCGGCCTGTGGCGCGCCGGGGCGACCGATCCCACCTCCTTCTACCACCGCTTCGCCCACTTGCCCGAAGCCGATGTGGTGACGCTGGCGCGCGGCACCTGGGCCAGGATCAACCTGCCCAACCTCGAAAACCATATCGTCGAGGCCCGCGATCATGCCGATATCGTCTTGCACAAAGGCGCCGACCATCGTCTGCTGTTGATCAAAACATGACGGACGGGGGAGCGAAGACATGGGACGCATCAATGGCCGGGTTGCCTTTGTAACGGGTGCTGCCAGCGGCATCGGCCGCGGTGCGGCGATCGCGCTGGCGCGTGAAGGCGCGCATGTGATGTTGACCGACATCGATGCAGCGGGTGGCCGCGAAACCAAGGCGATGATCGAGGCCGCTGGCGGAAGTGCCCAATTTCGCGGCCAGGACGTGGTCGAGGAGGCGCGCTGGGCCGAGCTGGTCGAACGTACCCTCAGCCTGTTCGGGCGGCTCGATATCCTCGTCAACAATGCCGGCATCGGCATCGGCGTGCCGATCACCGAAATGAGCCTCGAACAGTGGAATCGCCAATTGGCGATCAACGTGACCGGCGTCTTTCTCGGCATGAAGCATGCCATTCCGGCGATGCGGCAGGCCAAGCCCGCCAATGATCTGGGCAGCAGCTATCGCGGTGGCTCGATCATCAACATTTCCTCGGTGGCAGGCCTTGTCGGGTCAGCGGGTTTGACCGCCTATTCGGCGACCAAGGGCGCTGTCCGGCTGTTCAGCAAGTCCGTTGCCCTGGAATGTGCGGCTGCCGGCGACGGAATCCGGGTCAATTCGGTGCATCCCGGCATCATCGACACGGCGATCTGGGGCAAGATCGATGCCGGCGGCATCATTTCGAGTGGCATTCCAGAAGGCAGCAACATCAACCCCGTCGATGCCGTTGCCGCCGCCGGCACGCCTTTGGGCTTTGCCGGCCTGCCGTCCGACATTGCCGACGGGATCGTGTTTCTGGCATCGGACGAATCGCGCTACATAACGGGTACCGAACTCGTCATCGATGGCGGCTGGACGGCACGCTGAGCCTGAAATAATTCAGCCGTCATTCACTGATTGAATTGCATTGAAGTGAAACACCGCCTTTTGATGGGACATCTGCGATGAAGTTGCTTTTGTTGGCTACCGCTCTCGTTTCCGCTGCTGTCACGGCACCGGCGCTGGCGCAGGATTTTGGCGGCGGCCGCGGTGGCTATGCGCGCAATGGCGGCTATGACCGTGGCGGCTTCAACCGCGGCTTCCGCAATCAGGACCGCGGCTTTGCCAACCAGCAGGCGCGCTTCGGCGGCTACAACCGTGGCAATTTCGGGCCTCGCGGCGTGCAGGGGGGTTATTATGGCCCTGGCGGTTATGGCCGCCCGGTCATCGTCCGCAACAATTTCTATGGTGGCCCCGGCTTCTTGCGGCAAGGCTTTGTCCGGCCAGGCTTCGTCCGGCAGGGGTTTGTGGGGCGGCGCTTCGCAAGACCGATCATCGTCGGCGGCCCCTTCATCGGCGGTCCCTTCATCGGCGGCGGCTTTTATGGCGCGCCGGTCATCGCCCCGCCGATCTATGGCGGGCCGATCGTTTACGGTGGCCCGGTCGGCTATGGCGGTCCTGTCGGCTATGGCGGGCCGCTGGTTAATGGCGGGCCTGTCGGTTACGCCGGGCCAGTCGCTTATAACGGCGGCTATCAGAACGGCGGCTTCGACCCCTGCCAATCGAGCGGCGCCGGCGCCGTCATCGGCGCCATCGCCGGCGGCATCATCGGCAACGGCGTGTCGGGCCCTTATGATCGCGGCATCGGCACGGCCGTCGGTGCCGGCATCGGCGCTGTCGCCGGCACGGCGATCGAGCGCAACCAGCGCTGCGGTTACTGATTACCGCGCGATTTGCGGCGAGGTGCCGCGAAGACGGTTACTGATTCTCGCGGATCGCAGTGAGGAACGCTTCGCCATAGCTTGCCAGCTTTCGGTCCCCCACCCCGGGCACCCGCCCCAGCGCCGCGAGGCTCTGCGGGCGGGTGGCAGCCATCGCCCGCAGGGTCGAATCGTGGAAGATCACATAGGGCGGCAGCCGCGCCTCGGCAGCGATCTGCCGGCGCGCGGCACGCAGCGCTTCGAACAGCGCCACATCATCCTCGGCAACCGCCGCCAGCGACGCCGCGGGCGCGCCTGAAGTCGCCCGGCCCCGGCGCGGCCGGTCGGCGACGACCTTGAGACTGACGGGCACATCGCCCTTCAATATCGCGCGTGCCGCCGGCCCCAGCATCACCCCGCCATGCTCGCCATCTCGAACAATGGCTTCGCCGGCTTCGAGCTGGCGCGCCAGGCTTTTCCAGCCATCCGCCGAAAGGTCGTTGCCGATGCCGAACACGCTCAGCCGGTCATGACCGAACTTGGTCACCTTTTCGCCCGCCTTGCCGAGCAAGACGTCGATGAGGTGGCCGACGCCGAAGCGTTGGCCGGTGCGATAGACGGCGGAAAGCAGCTTGCGGGCGGCTTCGGTGGCGTCCTGCACGGCCGGCGGCGCCAGACAGTTGTCGCAATTCCCGCACGGCGGCGGCGCCGGTTCGCCGAAATATTCGAGCAGCGGCGCGCGCCGGCAGCCACCGGTTTCAAGAAAGGCGATCAAGGCGTTGAGCCGCCGCGTCTCTTCGGCCTTGCGTGTTTCGCTGGCATCGTTCTGGGCAATGAACTGGCGGGCGCGGGCAATGTCTTCGGCACCCCACAGCAGATGCGCCACGGCCGGATCGCCATCGCGCCCGGCGCGGCCGGTTTCCTGATAATAGGCCTCGATCGATTTCGGCAGGCCGATATGGGCGACGAAGCGCACATCGGCCTTGTCGATCCCCATGCCGAACGCAATGGTGGCGACCATCACCATATCCTCGCTGGCGACGAAGTCGGCCTGGTTGCGGCGCCGCGTGCCGGCATCGAGCCCGGCATGATAGGCACGGGCATTGACGCCGTCCTTGACCAGCCAGGCCGCCACCGTGTCGGTCGCGGCGCGCGTGGGGGCGTAGATGATTCCGGGCTGGCCGGCATTGCCGGCGATGAAGGCCGAAAGCTGGCGGCGGGGTTCGTCCTTGGCGCGCACTTCGTAACGGATGTTGGGCCGGTCGAAACCGGCAACGACCATTCGATCGGGACCGATCCCCAGCTGCTGCAAGATGTCGGCACGAGTCGCGACATCCGCAGTTGCCGTGAGAGCAACACGCGGCACGCCGGGCAAGGCATCGCACAAGGCCCGCAGCTGCCGGTATTCGGGACGGAAATCATGGCCCCACTGGCTGACGCAATGCGCCTCGTCGATCGCCACGAGCGCGATTTCGGCGCGCGCCATCAGCATCCGGAAGCCTTCGTTGGCGGCGCGTTCGGGGGCGACATAGAGCAGATCGAGCGCACCGTTGCGCAAGGCAGCGATCGTGGCCTCGCTGTCCTCCGACTGGCTGTTGAGCGCCCCTGCCCGCACGCCCACCGACCGCAGGCTCCGCACCTGGTCTTCCATCAGCGCGATCAGCGGCGAGATCACCAGCCCGCAGCCCCGCCGCACCAGCGACGGGATCTGGTAACACAGCGACTTGCCGCTGCCGGTCGGCATGATGGCGAGGACATCGCGGCCGGCGCAGACATCATCGATGATCCCCTGCTGCTGCCCCCTGAAAGCCGGAAATCCGAAAACGCTGTGGAGGACTTCGTCGGGGGTCGGGTCGGGCATGAAGGCGGGAGTGAAGACGGGCGGCATGGCCGGCGAAGCGATAGCCGCTGGCTGGCTGTCCCGCCAGCGCGAAAGCCGGCCAAGTGGCTGCGTGCGCGGGGCCTTCGGCTTCAAACCGGCAGCCATCGGGTCTAGAAGCCCCGGCATGGCCCTCGATCACATCATCGCCGCCGCCACCATCACCGCGGCGCTTGCCGCCGGCGCGATGGCGCTGCAGCCGGAAACGCCGCCGGCCGTACCGCCGACCAGTGCCGTGGCGATCAGCTCGACTGCACTTCCGCTCAATGCCGATGATCCGGGGCAGACGTCGGTCGGCGCGCTGCACTTCCTCGGTGCCTTGCACTTGCGATCGAGCAACCGCTTTTTCGGCGGCATTTCAGGGCTGCGCGCGGGCGCGGCAACACCCGATGGGGTGCGTCTCCTCGGCGTGACCGACAGCGGCAACTGGCTGAGCCTGGTGACCGTCGAGCGCGGCGGACGCCTTGTCGGTGTGCGCGATTCGCATCTCGTCCCGATCCGCGGCGTCGATGGCAAGCTGGCACCGACCAAGGCCGCAGGCGATGGCGAAGCGCTGGAATGGCAGCATGAAACGGGCATCGCGACGATCGTCTATGAACAGGACCATCGCTTCGTGCACTTCACGGGTATCGATGCCGGCCAGCCCGCCAGCCTCGCGACCCACGCAACCCGGATCGAGCGGCTGACCGCGATGACCGGCTGGCCGCCCAATGGCGGCGGCGAAGCCATGGCCGATCTGCCCGGCGGCCCCCGAATCGTGATTTCGGAGCGGCGCGAGCGCCCTGACGGCAGCCATGTCGCGCTGATCAGCCACGATGGCATCACCCGCGACATCGCCATCGCGGGCGTCCCCGACCACAGCCCCACCGATGCCGTGGCGATCGATGCGACGCGTGTTCTGGTCCTGCACCGCCGTTTCGACCTGTCCGGCCAGGGCGCAGCGCTCAGCCTTGTCGATCTTGCCCCCGCTCTGGCGGGCACGCCGGAAGCACCGCTGCCAGCGCTGCTGCTGGCGCGGTGGCAGGCCCCCGTCACACTCGACAATATGGAAGGGCTGGCGCTTCACCGCGTCGGTGAGCGGCTGTTCGTCTATATCGCTTCGGACAATAATTTCAGCAGCCTGCAGCGGACAGTGCTGATGAAGTTCGAGCTCAAGCTGCCAGCGCAGCCTGCACCAGCCCCAAATGAAAACGGCCCGGGATAACCGGGCCGCGTTCGTCGCTGCGAAGCGAAGCGATCAGGCCGCCGGGGTTGCCGTTTCGGCGACCTTCTTGGCGATTTCGCGCTTCAGGCGGGCGGCACGGACGCTGAGCTTTTCAGCGCGGGTCTTGAGCAGCCAATTGTCGAGACCGCCGACATGCTCGACCGAACGCAGGCCGTTCATCGAGACGCGCAGCTTGACCGAGCGGCCGAGCGCGTCGGAAATCAGCGTGACATTCTGCAGGTTCGGCAGGAAGGTCCGCTTGGTCTTGTTGTTGGCGTGGGACACATTGTTCCCGACCTGGCGACCCTTGGCGGTCAGTTCGCAAACGCGCGACATTGTGAAAACCCTCGATATCGAATCTTGAAAACGCCGCGCGGGAAGGCGCAGTGAGCGGCGGGCATTAGCCGAGGTGGCCGCTTCGGTCAACCGCAACCATCGGATGTCAGGTCAGCCACCGCCACAGCAGCGGCACCAGCAGCGCGGCGACCAGCCCGACGCCGACGAAGGCCAGCGCTGCCAGCCCACCGCCACGCGGATGGCGCCGCGTCAACCAGTCGGTGCCGACAATGTGCGACGAAACCCCCAACCCCAGCGCCCGCGCCGCGGCATCGCGAACCCCGATGGCATCGAACATCGGCGGCACCAGCAGCGCCCCGACAACCCCGGTAAGCACCGAAAGCGCCGCCGCCAGCGACACCGGCCCTGCCAGCGGCCCGAGGATCGCCACGATGAACGGTGTCGTCACCGTCTTGACGACAAGCGCGTCCTTCAGAACGCCTTCGATACCCAGCAGGCGCGCCATGCCGATCGCGCTGCCAAGCCCGACCAGCGCACCGCCGACAATCGCCAGCATCACCGGCCTCGCCTGCCCCTTCAGCCAGTGCCGGTTGGCTTCGATGATCAGCGCCAGCGCCACCAACGCCGGCCCGAGCAACCAGCGTAACGGCGCGGTCGCGGCCTGAAACCGCGCCACCGGCACGCCCGCCGCATAGGCAAGGCCGCCGAGCACCAGCGCCGTCACCAGCACCGGGCTTGCCCAGGGCGGATGGCCGAGCCACGCCGACAGGTGCCGCGCCGCAGCAAAGCCCGCCAGCACGAGGCCGGAGCCGATGGCGATGTCGAGCATCAACGCGGCTCGGCATCGCGGCCGCCAGCGAGGCGAAAGATCAGCGCTGTTGCCAGTGCCGTCACCAGGGTCGTGGCGATGAGCAGAAGCGCCAGCGGCAGCACCGCCCCGGCAAGTGCCCCGGCATAGGCTTGCAACCCGATGAGCACAGGCACGACGAGCGCGCCAAGCCAGCGCAGCAACTGCGCCGCCCCGGGCCGGCTCCACGCCACGCCCCGACCGGCGAGCAACAACCCGAGATAGACCAGCAAGCCGATAATCGCGCCGGGCAGCGGCAGCGCCAGCGCCCCCACCAGTGCCTGCCCGGCGATGGCCAGCACGACACACAGCATCAGCCCGGGCACATCGCGGCGGATCGCCGTCAACAGCGCCTGCATGTCCCCTTTCCCCCGCCTTGATCCCGAGCTAAACCGTTCGTGAACGGAAGTCTTGCCACCGCGGAGTGCCGACGGCGATGCCCTTTTTTGCGATTCATTGCATCGACAAGCCCGATTCAGCGGCGTTGCGTAGCGAAACCCGACCTGCGCATCTGGCCCATATCGAAGCCTGCGGCGATGCCGTGCTCGTGGCGGGGCCGTTGCTGCGCCCCGACGGGCGCGCCATGGGTTCGCTGCTGATCGTTGCCTTCGAGGATCGCGACGCGGCAATCGCTTTCGCCAACGCCGACCCCTATCACCAGGCCGGATTGTTCGAGAGCCGGTCGGTGACCAACTGGCACAAGGTCATACCGGCCTGAAGCTGCCTCCCCGCAACCGGGGAGGCAGCCAGTCCTATCAGCCGAAAACGACGTCGCCGGGTGACAGCTGGGTCACGTTCATCGTGAAAACCTCGCTGAGGCCGGCGCCGTAGCTGACGGTCCAGACATTGCCGATATTTGACAGAGATGCGCCCGGGCCAAAGCCTTCGAAGATCAGCGTGTCACCAACGCCTGCGCCATTGCCGTTGAAATCGACGACGGTGTCGCCGCCGACATCGCCGCGACGGAAAACGAACTTGTCGTTCCCGGCACCGCCGATCAACGTATCGCCGCCCTTGCCGCCGGTCAGCTTGTCATTGCCACCGCCGCCCGACAGCACATCAGCGAAATCGGTGCCGATCAGATTGTTGACGCCGTTGTTGCCGTAGAACTCCACCGAGAAGGTGCCGCGCTGGGCCTTGAGCATTTCGATGCTCGTCAGCGTCGAGCCGCTGGAATAGCCGCCCGTCACGGTGCCGGTTGCGAGGTTGACAATCACCGTGTCACCGGCGGAATCGACGACGAAATAATCCGATCCCGCACCACCATCGATGGTGTGGACGCCGGCAACCGTATCGCTGACGATGACATCGTTGCCGGCACCGCCGAAGATCGTGTTGTTGCCGGCACCGCCCAGAATCGTGTCGGCGCCATCGCCACCAAAGATCTGGTCGTCGCCGCCGTTGCCGAAAATCAGGTCGTTGCCGCCAAGCCCGCGGATGATTTCACTGACAGCGGTGCCATCGATACGATCGGCGCCTTCGGTGCCGGTGGTCTGAACCGGAATCTGGAAGACCGCGAGCAGGGCATCGTGATCGGTCGAAATCTGCTGGGCTGCCGGAAGCTCGGAATTGAGGTGCACCGCATCGAACTGCGCCACGGCGCGCAGATTGCCGGTCGCCAGCATGTGATCGAGTTGCTGGCTATTGCCCTGGAACTGGTAGGAATAGCGTTCGGCTTCCGGCAGCAAGGTTGCCAGATCGGAAAGCACACCGCCGGCGGTCAGCGCGGAGATGGCATTTTCCCAGCCAAAGCCGTTGAGATCGCCCTGGACGATGATTTTGGCGTTGGGGTTCACGGCGAGCAAACCATCGACATAGGCACGGGCCGCGGCCGCCTGCGCCGTCCGGGCACTGTCACCGGCATCGGCAGGCGGCTGGGTCGCGCCCCAAAGCGCATCCGATCCACCGCGCGACGTCGAATGAAGATTGATGAGCGTGAGGGTTTCACCGTTGAAGGTAAATTGCGCCACCAGCGGCCGGCGGCTGCCGGCATAGGCCGCAGCCTCGATCAGTGTCGCCGAGCCTTCGACATAGGTTACCCGCGCCGGATCGTAGAAGAAGCCGTTGCGGATGTTGCCATTGGGCTCACCACCCGTCGAGTTGGGCACGCTCGGGGCGACCTCGACATAGGCATAGGTCGGGCCGCCGGCGGCGATGATGGCCGCGATCAGCACATCGGCCGTCGGCTGACCGGACGTGCTGCCACCCGCCGCGGCGCCGTTGGCATCCTGGATTTCCTGGACGCCGAAGATATCGGGGGCCTTGAGGTTGTTGACGATGTCCGAGGCCAGCGACGCGATCTTGGCCGGGCTGTCGACGGCCGACAGATTCTCGACGTTGTAATTGCCCACCGACAATTTGTCGGCGGCTTCGGTAAGGGTCGTGACTTCCTTGACCAGCGTCACATCGGTCGTCGTGGTCACGGCTTCGGTGACCAGCAGCTCGTAGTTCTGGAAGCTGTAGTTGATGATGCCGGTGACGCTGCTCAGCCGGTCACCGATGGTGAAGCTGTTGTTGAAGCCGGCGAACAGGCCATTGTCGTTATCCAGCTGCAGCTTCTCGGGGTTGTAATCGCCTTCCGAGATGGTGATGCCGCCACGCGCGTTCATGCCGGTGGCGCCGACGCCGACGCTGGCGACGACATCGGTTTCGCCGAAATTGTTGGTGTTCGAAACCGCGATCGGCGCATCGACGGTAATCAGCATGCCTTCGAGCGATTCCCAGAAATCGATGCCGTCGCTGGCCGGCTCATAGGCGCCGAAGCTGTCGTCATCGATGACTTCGGTCGGCGGCAACAGATTGCCATTGCCGATGATGATCGTTTCAAAGGCTGCGGTGCCGAGCTTGGAATAGCTGGGCGTGATGATCTGCGTGATCGTCAGGTTCCAGCTGTCGTTGCCGGGCCGGAATTCATCGACCGTTCCCGATACCTGGACGAGATCGCCGCGGGCGATGCCCGTCGGGCCGGTGCTGGTGAAGACGAAGATGCCATCGGACGTGCGGCTGTCGCCATCGGTCGCGCCGATGGCGCTCTGGATGTAGAAGCCGTTGGTATCGATGGCCGTCACAACGCCCTGTGTAAGGACGATATTCCCGCCATAAAGGCTGGCATGGCCAAGCCCCTGGATTTCGCCGATCGTCAGCGGCACCAGCGGTGCTGCAATGGTGAAATCGAGCACGCCGGCGTCGAGCCCGGCGAAGTCATTGCCGGCGGCATCTTCGAGGATCCCCGCCTCGGCGGTGAGGGCATAGGTGGTGCCAGCAACAAGATCGGTCCCGGGGTTGATCGTCACGATGTTGCCGCTGATCGACACCTGAGGATCGGTGACGGCAATGGTCCGGACATCCGTGCCGTTCGACAGGGTAAAGCTGCCCGTGCCGGCAACGACCGTCTCCGTAAAGCGCAGCACGATGTCGCCATCGGCGGCAACCGCAACGGCGCCATCGTCGGGATCGGACGGGTTCACCGCGGCCAGCGCCGGCGGTGTCAAGTCAACGCCCTGGACTTCACTCGAGACAACGATGTCATCGATACCGATCCATTCGTCATTACCGACCGCATTGGTGGTGATGATGCGAATTTCGAGATCGGCGGCATTGTTGGCATCGGTTCCGAGGGTCACATCGACCGCCGTGACGGCGGTGGCAAGGTTGGGGCCGGTGCTTGCATCCTCGACATATTCAGCATTGACCCAATTGCCGCCGCCGACGCGATACTGGATGGCGATGGGCTGAATCGCGTTGTCCACTGACCCGTCGAGATCGCGCAAATTGGCCTGGAAGCGGATGTTCTCGCGGCCAGTGGCATCGAGATAGATGACGATATGCGGCGCGTCGGCCGTGCCCGAGCCGGTCAGAGCGATGGTCGGATTGGCAATCACGAACTCACCAACGCCGCCAGTGTTGAACGTGTTGGGGCTTTGCGTGATGTTGGCAATGACGTTGACCGGCCCGGGGTTTGTCGCGCCATTGAGGATCGCGGCATTGGTGCTTGGATTGACACCGGTAGCCGACACCATATCGTCGCCACGATAGCCCATGATGCTGGCAACGCCCGACCAGTCGTTGTTGGTCGTGATCAGGCCGGCATCCGACCAATCCTGGCTGAAATTGCCCGAAGAAAGAATGTGCCGATCGGTCGTCATAAATGCTCGAAACCCCTGGTTACCGTAATTTTACCTAGACGGTGGCCGTGACAGCCCGATGACAGCGCCGTCAATATCCCCGAGGCCCCAAAAGGGGTGCGACAAACTGTCCGCGGTGCTCTTAAAGCAGCAGTCGGAACCGCGTGCCGGCGGGCAGCACCGGCTCGCAGGTCAGCGCGCCGCCATGCGCCAGGGCGATCTGGCGGGCCAGGCTGAGGCCGACGCCGGTGCCGTCAGCCTTGGTGGTGAAGAAGGGCAGGAAAATGTCCTGCCGCTGCGCTTCGGGAACGCCCACGCCATTGTCGATGACATCGATTGCCGTGCGTCCGCCCTTGAGGCTGGTCGCCTCCAGCCGCACGGCCGGCGCCTCCACCCCCTGCACCGCCGCACCGGCATTGCGCAGCAGGTTGATCAGCAACTGCGCCAGCAGATCGGGATCGGCATCGAGAGCGAGGCCCGGCGGATCGATAACCACAGCCAGTGGCAGCGCCGGCCAGTCGCTTTCGAATAGCCGCTTCAATTCGCCGAACATGCTTGCCGCATCGATCCGGCGCCGGTGCAATTCGGGGGGGCGGGTCAACTGGCGATAGGTACGCACGAAATGCATCACCCCCTCGGCGCGCCGTGCCACGGTCTCGATCGCGGCGCGCGCATCGGCAATCGCCGGATCATGGCCGGTATCGGCCGCCGCGATCAGCTGCGCCGCCGTGGCCGACAGGGACGTGACCGGCGTCATCGAATTCATGATCTCATGCGTCAGCACCCGAACCAGGTCGGTTTGCGCGGCAAGCTCGGCGCGGTCGAGCTCGGCCTGGATCGGCTGGATGGCAAGGATGCGCACCGCACCGCGCGGCTGGCGGACCTCGGCCATCGACAGCAGGGCCGCGGTCGGCACATCGCCGACCAGCAGCTGCGTTGCCCGCCGGTCCCCGGGCTTCATCGCCGCCACATCGGCACGAAAAATCTCGCCATGAACCACCAGATCGGCCACCCGCGCCACCGATGCCGCCAGCAGCCGGCGTGCTGCCTTGTTGACGAGTGTCACCCGGCCTTCGGAATCGAGGCTGACCAGCGGGCTCGGCACATCATCGACCAGCGCCGTCAGATAGCGATTGTCATCCTGGATCTCGGCGCGCTCGCGGCGCAGCCGGGCGATGGCACCGTTAAGACTATCGGCGAGCACCCCGAAACCGCCGCCGGAACCGGCAAAACCTTGCGTGAAATCATCATGCGCCAGCGCTTCGACAAAGCGCGCGACAGCGACATTGGTTCGGCGCACGAACAGCCACAATTCGGCGAGCGCAGCCCCGGTGATGATCGCGGCGAGCAAGGTCGTCGCATAAAGCCCCGGCCGCGTCACCGCCCAGGCCAGCGCCGCGCCGGCGCCGAGCAGCACGGCGATCCGCGCCAGCAGGCCGACCTCGAAGCGCGATCCCAGCGGCATCTCCCTCATCGCATCTGCCTCATCGCATCGCCCTCACAGGCCGTGCTTTTCCATGCGCCGGTACAGCGAGGCGCGCGTGAGGCCCAGTTCGCTGGCGGCGGTGGAGATATTCCAGGCGTGTTTCTGCAACGCTCGCTCGATGATCCGTTTCTCGCTGCGTTCAAGGTTCATGTCGGTTTCGGCGGCGGCGGCGGAGGGCGCGGCGACCGTCGCCACGACAGGGCTTTCCCGCCGGGGCAGCGGAAAATCATCGTCGCTGAAAACGGCGCCGCCAGCGAGGATGACGGCGCGCTCGGCGGCATGGCGCAGCGCCCGGACATTGCCCGGCCAGTCATAGGCCGCCAGCCGCGCGGCCAGCGCCGAGGGCATCGCCGGCAGCGGCTTGCCATATTTGCGGGCATACAGGCCCAGATAATGCGCCAGCAGCAGCGGCACATCGTCGGGGCGCTCGCGCAGCGGCGGCAGGGTGATCTCGACGGTGTTGAGCCGGAACAGCAGGTCGGGCCGAAACCGCCGCTCGTCGCCAAGCGCGGTCGGCGACAGGTTGGTGGCGGCAATCACCCGCACGTCGAAACCGACGTCGCGGTTGCTGCCGACGGGCGTCACGCGGCGCTGCTCGAGCGCGGTCAGCAACTTGGGTTGCAAATGCAGCGGCAGATTGCCGATTTCATCGAGAAAGATGGTACCGCCATCGGCGGCCTGGAAACGCCCGATACGGTCGGTTCGGGCATCGGTGAAGGCGCCCTTCACATGGCCGAAAAGCTCCGAGTCGAACAGGCTTTCGGCCACGGCGCCGAGATCGACCGACAGGAACGGCTTGCCGGCCCGTTTCGACCGGGCATGGAGTTCGCGGGCGATCAATTCCTTGCCGGTGCCGTTCTCGCCGAGCACCAGCACATTGGCGTCGGTCGGCGCGACGCGGTCGATCAACGCCAAAATGCTGCGCATGGCGGCCGATGTCCCCAGCAGCGGGCTTTCGGGGCGGGCCGTGCTGGCGACTTCGGCAAGCCGCGCTTCGGCAACGCTGGCCTGGCGCCGGCTGGCGCGCAGGGCGGCCGCAGCGGTGACCGTCGCCGACAGCCGGTCATTGTCCCAGGGCTTGGTGACGAAATCGGTGGCGCCGCGCTTCATTGCCTCGACGGCGATATTGACCCCGCCATAGGCAGTGATGACAACAACGACGGCTTGCGGTTCGAGCGCCCGGATGGCTTCGAGCGCCTTGAAACCTTCCGCCCCGCTCGATTGGCCGCGCGCGAAGTTCATGTCGAGCAGGATGACATCGGGATCATGCGCCGCCATCAGCGCCGGGATCGCCGCCGGATCATGCGCCACGATCACCTGGGCGAACAGCGGCCGCAGCAACAGCCGTGCCGACAGCGCGACATCGGCATCATCATCGATAATCAGCGCCGTGCCTGTCGCCACCCTTGCTCCCGCTCGTTTCGATCGTTCGACTGTCCGATTTCGTACAGCATCCGTCCGAAACCGAACAGATGCATGCGGCCAGAAATCGACGAATTTCGGCTCGATGTAATAATTTCAATAACTTGGTGAGTTGGCACGCTTCCTGCAAAGCTGTCGGTGTGGCTGCCCCCGCCACCGAGAAAAGGAACCCCGCCATGACCAACCGCTTCGCTCTCCTCCGCTCCACCTTCGCTTTCGTCGTCGCCACCGGCGCCACGCTGCTCGTCGTTGCCGGCAGTGCCGCGCCGGTGAACGCTGCCCCTGCAACCGATGTTGCCAGCATCGCGATCAGCACCAGCGGCATCGATCTCGCCAGCCCGGCCGGCGCCGCCCGCATCCAGGCCGAAATCGGCCGCGCTGCCCGCAACGTCTGCACCGTCGGCGACCAGCGCGAACCCGCAGCTGTTACGGCGCGGGCGCGGTGCATCATGGCGGCGCGGGCGAATGCCCAGCCGCAGTTCAACGCCCTCACCGCTGCTGCCCGCGACGCGCGCACGGCGGTCGCCGACGCCGGCACCACCAACGTGGTGCGCCGCTAGCGTCGGCCCGCTGGTGGGCGCCGTGCCCCCTCCACCGCGCCCACCAGCCCCTTTTGCCCAAGGCGAATCCGATGACCGTCGTCAACCTCAAGTCCAGCGAAGCCAAGGCCGCCACCCCCGGCGGCGCCGGCCCGACGAACGCCAGCGGCGCCGGGATGGACCGTGCCGTGGCAACGAAGCGCCTGCCGCTGCGCAGCCGTCTCGTCATCGGCGCCACGGGTGTTCTGCTTGCTGCCGGCGCTGCCACCTGGGCAGTCGTCGGCAGCAGCGACAGCCAGACCATCGAAGCGGCCAACCTGAACATCGCCACCGTTCGGCGCGGCACCTTCGATGATTTCGTGCCGCTGCGCGCCCGCGTCACCCCGTCCGTCAGCGTCTTTCTCGATGCCGTCGAAGGCGGCCGCATCGAGCGGGTACTCGTCGAGGATGGCACCGCCGTCGCCCCCGGCCAGCCGCTGGCCGTGTTGTCGAACGCGACCCTGCAACTCGATGTCATCGCCCGCGAGGCCGATGTCAGCCAGCAGCTCAACAATCTGCGCAGCCAGGAACTCGAACTCCAGCGCAGCCGGCTCGAAAACCGCCGCAACCTGTCCGAAGTCGATTGGCAAATGCGCAAGGCCGGGCGCCAGCTCGAACGCGACGAGACGCTTGCCGCCAATGGCTGGGTTTCGGGCCGGGCCCTGAAGGATTCGCAGGACGAGGCGCGCTATCTTTCGGAGCGCCGCGCCGTCACCGCCGAAACCCTTGCTACCGAGGAACGGCTGCAGGCCAGCCAGCTCGCGCAGCTGCGCAGTGCCGCCACCGGCCTGACCGCCAACCTCCGCCTCGCGCGCGCCAGCCTCGATGCGCTGACCATCCGCGCCCCCGTTGCCGGGCAGCTTTCGGGCTTTGCGCCCCAGGTCGGCCAGAGCCTCAACCGCGGCGAACGCCTCGGCCAGATCGACAGCGCCGGACGCAACAAGCTCGTCGCCGATATCGATGAATTCTACCTCGGCCGCGTCCGCGCCGGGCAAAAGGCGAGCGTCGAATGGAATGGCAAGACCTGGCCGCTGACGGTCGCCAAGATCTACCCCCAGGTGAAGGGCGGCACCTTCACGGCCGATCTGGGCTTCGACGGTACCGAGCCCGGCGCCCTGCAACGCGGCCAGACGCTGGCGCCGCGGCTCACACTCGGGGATCCGGTGCCGGCGGTGCTTGTCGCCAATGGCGCCTTCTACCAGGATTCGGGCGGCGCCTTTGCCTTTGTCGTCGGCAAGGATGGCCGCTCCGCCGAAAAGCGCAGCGTTCGCTTCGGCCGCCGCAACCCCGACAGCATCGAAATCATCGGCGGCCTCGTCCCCGGTGACCGCGTCATCACCTCCGCCTACACCGGCTTTGCCGACAAGACCCGCCTCAAATTCTCAGGAGACATCAAGTGATCAGATTGTCGGGGCTGCAAAAGGCTTATCGCACCGAAACCGTTGAAACGACAGCGCTCGACAATATCGATCTGGTCATCGACGCTGGAGAGTTCGTCGCCATCATGGGGCCTTCCGGGTGCGGGAAATCGACCCTGCTCAACATGATCGGGCTGCTCGACCGGCCGACCGGCGGCACCTACAGCCTCGAAGGCCAGGAAGTCGCGCGGCTCCCCGAAAATGCCCTTACCGACATCCGCAAGCGCCGGATCGGTTTCATCTTCCAGAATTTCAACCTGATCGACGAACTGTCGGTGCGCGAGAATGTCGAACTGGCACTGCTGTATCACGGCATCAGCGCCGCGGAGCGTCGCGCCCGCGTCGACAAGGTGCTCGACAAGGTCGGCATCGGCCACCGTGCCAGCCACCGGCCGAGCCAGCTTTCGGGCGGCCAGCAGCAACGCGTCGCCGTCGCCCGCGCCGTCGTCGCCGAACCGCCGCTCATCCTCGCCGATGAACCGACCGGCAACCTCGATACCGCCCATGGCGAGGAAGTGATGCGGATGCTGCGCGCGCTCAACGAGGACGGCGCGACCATCGTCATGGTCACCCACAGCCCCGCCCATGCCGATTACGCCGGCCGCGTCGTCAACATGCTCGATGGCCGGGTGCTGGTGGAAACCCGCCGCGCCGCCTGAACCCCTTTTCGCAAAGGCCAGCCCGTCATGCTCCAGAATTACCTCGTCACCGGCCTGCGCGCCCTCGACCGCAACCGGGTCTTTGCCGCGATCAACATCCTTGGTCTCGCCATCGGCATGGCGGCGTGCATCCTGCTGCTGCTGTTTGTCCGCTACGAGACGAGCTACGACAAATGGCTGCCGGGGCATGAGCGTGCCTACCAGATCCAGACCGTCTACAGCGACCCGGAAAACGGCCGCGATGGCGCCATGCAGATGTCGGCCTATGCCGTCGGCCGCGCCATGGCCAAGGACTTTCCGGAGATCGAGGCCGTCGCCTTTGTCGGGCAAGGCAAGCCGGTCGTCATCCAGGATGGCGTCGCCACCACATCGCTGGTGGTTATGGCCGAAGCCAATATTCTCGACATCCTGAAATTGCCGCTGGTCAGGGGTGATCCGAAAACCGCCCTGCGCGACCCCCATTCGCTGCTGTTGAGCGAAGCCGAGGCGGAGCGGCGGTTTCCGGGCCACGACCCCATCGGCCAGCGCCTTTCGATGGTCCGCAACGGCAACACGATCGATTATGTCGTCACCGGCATTCTCAAGGACCTGCCGCGCAATTCGCATTTCGTCGCGCCGATGCTGGTCCCCTATGTCCGCGATATTCTGGGCATGCCGGCAGAATATTATACCCGCTTCGGCTGGAACGGCGGCTACAACTATGTCCGCTTGCGCGCCGGTGCGACGCCCGCCGACATCCAGCCGCGCATGGCCGCCTGGGAAAAGCGCAACATCCCGCCCGACAATGTCGGCGGCGCTTTCGTCAGCGAAGGCGATACCACCGACTGGACGCTGGTGCCGGTTGCCGACATCCATCTCGGCAAGGCCGACAGCGGCGCGATGACACCGACGGGCGATCCGGCAACCATCGCGACCTTCGCCCTTGTCGCCGTCCTGATCCTCGCCATGGCGTGCATCAACTTCACCAATCTCGCCACCGCCCGCGCCGGCCAGCGCGCCCGCGAGGTTGCGCTGCGCAAGGTGATGGGCGCCAGCCGCCGCCAGCTGATCGTGCAGTTCCTCGGGGAATCGCTTGTCGTCGCAACGATTGCCATGCTCGCCGCGCTGGCGCTCGCCGAGCTGGCACTGCCGTTTCTGGCCGATTTTCTCGGCGCCGACCTCACGATGGCCTATTTCGGCCCCGATGGCATCCTGTTGCCGGTCATCGGCCTGGTTCTCATCGTCGGTATTGCGGCCGGCATTTACCCGGCTTTCATGCTTTCCAGCTTCGACCCGGCGCCCGTTCTCAAATCCAACCGCAGCGGCACCGAGGGCGCCAAGGGCGCCAAGGGCCTGGCCTCGGGCGGCCTGCGCGGCGCGCTTGTCGTCGCCCAGTTCGCGGTCTCGATCGCGCTCGTCATCTGCACCGCGGTCATCAGCGCCCAGACCATCTATGCCCGCTCGGCGGATGGCGGCTACAGCCGCGATGGCCTGCTCCAGATCACCGGCATCGGTCGCAAGCAGCTGCTTCCCGTCGCCGACAGTCTCGTTGAAGCCATTGCGCGCATTCCCGGCGTCACCGGGGTCGGGCGCACCACGATCGGGGTGAATACCGAAAGCCGGATCAACACGCTTGTCCGGATCGAGGGCAATCCGCGGCCGATCGAGGTGGGCAATTACAATGTCGATCCCGGCTTCTTCGGTGCCATGGGGATGAAAACCGTCGCCGGGCGCGGCTTCACGGCCAGCAACCCGCGCGACGACAGCCGCATCAGCCTGGCCGACCGGCCCAGCGACACCGAAATGGCGGCGTTCGCGGCGCGCGGCACCAATATCGTCCTCAATGTCGAAGCGGTGAAGAAACTGGGTCTGGGTACCCCGCAACAGGCCATCGGCAAGACCGTCCGGGTCTCGATGGTCGATGACAAGTTCGGCCTCGTCCCCGCAACCGTCATCGGTGTCGTTCCCGATGTGCGGCTACGCTCCGTCCGCGACCCCTTCGAGCCGGTGATGTTCGTCCAGGATCGCAGCTATCTTTCCGACATGGTGGTGCGGATGGACGCGCGCGACGCCGGTGCCGTGGCGGCGCAGGTCGAGGCGGTTTGGAAGCGCTATGCCCCGCAAGTGCCCTTCGAAGCGCGCTTTGCCGACGACATCGTGCGCGCGCAATATGACGCCGACGAAGCCCGCGCCAAGACCTTCGCCGCCTTTGCCGGGCTTGCCATCATCGTCGCCTGCCTTGGGCTTTATGGCCTTGCCGCCTTCACCGCCGAGCGCCGCACCCGCGAAATCGGCATCCGCAAGGTGCTCGGCGCCCGCACTGCCGACATCGTCCGCCTGCTGGTCTGGCAATTCTCGCGGCCGGTGCTGCTGGCCAACATCATTGCCTGGCCGGTCGCCTGGTGGCTGATGCGCGGCTGGCTCGATGGCTTTGCCGAACGCATCGACCTGTCGCTGCTGTGGTTCGTCGGTGCCGGGGCGCTGGCCGCCCTGATCGCCGGCGTCACGATCATCGGCCATGCGCTGCGGGTAGCACGGCAAAGCCCGGCGCTGGCGCTGCGGTACGAGTAAACAGGCGTTACGAATAGGCGACGCGCCCGGCTGCCGGCTCTAGGGTCGGCAGCAAAAGGGGAAAAAGATGCGCGCGATCCGATTGAAGTCACCTGCCGGGCTCGACAATCTCACGGTCGGCAGTGCCGAAAGTGGCGATGTCGGCCCGCACGACATCCGCGTCCGCCTCCATGCCTCCTCGCTGAATTACCACGATTATATCGTCTGCCTCGGCGGAATCCCCACCCCCGATGGCCGAATTCCGATGTCCGATGGCGCCGGCGAGGTGATGGAAATCGGCAGCAAGGTGACCGACTTTGCCGTGGGCGACCATGTCGTCTCGACCTTCTTCCCGCTCTGGCTCGCCGGCCCCCCCGAAATACCGCTGATGGCCGAAGTCCCCGGTGATCGCACCGATGGCTATGCCCGCGAGGAAGTCGTCGCTGCGGCCAACGCCTTCACCCATGCCCCCAGGGCCTATTCCCATGCCGAGGCCGCGACCCTGACCTGCGCGGCATTGACGGCCTGGCGGGCGCTGTTCGTCGAGGCCAGCCTGCAACCGGGCGAAACCGTTCTCGTCCAGGGCACCGGCGGGGTGTCGATCTTCGCGCTGCAATTCGCCAAGGCGGCGGGCGCCAATGTCATCGCCACGTCTTCGTCGCCGGCCAAGCTCGATCGGCTGGCAGCGCTCGGTGCCGATCACCTGATCAACTACAAGACCGACGAGAAATGGGGCGTCACGGCGCGGCAACTGACCGGCGGCCGCGGTGTCGATCATGTCGTCGAGATCGGCGGCGCCGGCACCCTCACCCAGTCCATCGCGGCGACGCGGCTGTCCGGCAATATCGCCCTCATCGGTGTTCTCGCCGGCTTTGCCGGCAATGTGCCGACCGCCGCGATCATGGGCGGCAACGTCCGCATCAACGGGCTGACGGTCGGCAGCCGCGCCCAGCAAATCGCCATGGTCCGCGCCATCGACGCCAATGGCATCCGCCCGGTCATCGATTCGAGCTTCCCGCTCGAAGACATTGCCGCGGCGTTTCGCCATCAGGCATCACAGGCGCATTTCGGGAAAATCTGTCTGGAATGGTAAATGGCTCTGCGCCCTCCCCCCACCGCCGCAGGCGGTAGAGTGGGGAGGGTCGGGGTGGGGGATCCGACACCAGCACCCCCACCCAGACGGGAAGGAAATGTGATGAACTTCGACACCTACACCCGCTTCACCTTCACGCGCGGCGAGGGCGACAACGCGCGCGTTCTCACTGCGACCATCACCGGCCCGAACCCGGTCAACGGCGTCGATGAAGCCATGCACGACGAGCTGGCGCGGGTGTTCACCGACCTCCAGCGCGACCCCGACAGCGACATCATTATCCTCACCGGTGCCGGCCGTGCCTTTTGTGCCGGCGGCGATTTCGACTGGTTCGAGGAACAGATCGCCCATCCCGAACGCTTTCGCGACATCGGCTGGGACGCCAAGCGCATCGTCACCACGCTGCTTGAAATGGAAAAGCCGATCATCTGCCGGATGAACGGCGCGGCGGCCGGCCTTGGCGCCACCATCGCGCTGCTGTGCGACATCATCATTGCCGATGAACGCGCCGTCATCGGCGATCCGCACGTCAAGGTCGGGCTTGTCGCCGGCGATGGCGGCGCCGTCATCTGGCCCCAGCTCATCGGCTATGCCCGCGCCAAGGAGTTCCTGATGACGGGCGACCTGATCCCTGCCCCTCGCGCTGCCGCCATGGGCCTGATCAACTATGCCGTCCCCACCGCCGAGCTCGATACCAAGGTCGCCGAAATCGTCGCCAAGCTGCAGGGCAACCCGAAATGGGCGGTGCGCTGGTCGAAGGTCGTCGCCAACCAGCCGCTGCGCGTCCTCGCGCAACAGCTGATGGACGCCTCGATTCCCTATGAAACCCTGTCCAACCTCGCCGCGGACCGCGCCGAAGCCGTCGCTGCCTTCCGCGAAAAGCGCGCCCCCAAGTTGACCGGCGAATGAGCCTCCAGACCTTCATCGATGAACCCGAGCATGTCGCCCAGCTACGCGACACCGTGGCGCGATTTGTTACCCAGCACGCCCCCCATGACGCCCGTGTGGCCTGGGACAAGGCCCATACATGGCCACGCGATGTCTATGCCGAGCTCAACAAGTTGGGGCTGACGGCGCTGACCGTGCCGGAAGCCTATGGCGGCGCCGGGCAGGATATTGTCGCCGCCATCGCCGTCATCGAGGAATTGGCGCAGGTGGGTCCGGCACTGGCAGGGCCCTACATCCACACGGCCTTTTATGGCGGCATGAACCTTTCGGAGAACGGCTCGGAAAGCCAGAAGCGCGAATATCTGCCGCGACTTGCTAAAGGCGAGCTGTTCTTCGCCTATGGCCTGTCCGAACCCGATGTCGGCGGCGATCTTGCCAGCGTGTCCACCCGCGCCCGGCTGGAGGACGATACCGTCGTCATCGATGGCGCCAAGCGCTGGTGCTCGGGCGCCGACTGGTCGGATGTCATCTACACCCTCGTTCGCTCCGGCGAGCCCGGGGACCGCTACCGCAACCTCAGCTTCGTCCTCATCCCCCGCACGACCCCCGGCGTCACCATGCAGGCAATCGAACACTCGAACCTGCGCTACATGGCAAGCCAGGATGTCTATTTCGACAATGTCCGGGTGCCCGCCGCCAATATCGTCGGCGGACCGGAGATGTGGAACCAGGGCTGGAAGCTCCTCGCCGGCCGCGCCCTCGATGTCGAAAAGCTCGAAATCACCGCGGTTGCCTTCGGCATCGCCCGCGCCGCACTTACGGAGGCCTGGGCCTATGCCCAGGCGCGCGTCCAGTTCGGCAAGCCCATCTCGCAGCATCAGAGCGTCCGTCACAAGCTGGTAACGGCCAAAACCAAGCTCCAGGCCGCCCGCCACATGCTCTACCATGCCGCCTGGCTCGCCAATGAGCGCCGGCCGTGCAGCGTCGAAACCAGCATGGCCAAGCTGTTCGTCGCCGACACCGGGGTGGAAATCGCGCTGATTTGCCAGCAGGTGATGGGCGCCTATGGCCTGACCGACGCCTTCGACATGGAGCGCCACGTCCGCGACCTGCTCGGCATGCCGATCGTCGGCGGGTCGAGCGACATGCAGAAGAACAACCTCGCAAGCCTGTTGAAGCTGTGAAGACCCTGGCTCGCCCTGCCCTACGTGATGCCGAAAGCATCGTCGCGCGGGCGCGCGACCTGGCGCCCACCATCGCCGCACGCGCTGCTGATACCGAGGCGCAGCGCCGCCTGCCCGCCGATCTGGCACAGCAGATTGCCGATGCCGGCCTGTTCCGCATGGCGGTGCCGCGCCGGCTCGGCGGCGCCGAGGCACCACCGGCGGACATCTTCACCGCGCTCGAAACCCTGGGCGCTGCCGATGCCGCCACCGGCTGGTGCGTGATGATCGCCGGCACCACCGCGCTCGCCGCGGCCTGGCTGCCCGACACCCATGCCCAGGCGATCTTCGCCGATCCGCGCGCCATCACCGGCGGGGTGTTCGCGCCGATGGGCAAGGCCATTGTCGATGGCAACGATTTCATCGTCTCGGGGCGCTGGGCCTGGGCCTCGGGTTCGGCCAATTGCCAATGGCTCGTCGGCGGCGCCGTCATCCTCGATGATGGCAAGATGCGCACGCTTCCCAACGGTGCCCCCGATCACCGCATGATGTTCATGCCGGCGTCCGAAGTCGAACTGATCGACACCTGGGACACGATGGGCATGCGCGGCACCGGGTCGGGCGACATGGCGGCAGCCGGCGTCCGTGTGCCCGCCGACCGCTCCGTCTCCTTCATGACCGACAGCCCCCGCGACACAGGCCCGCTCTATGCCTTCCCGCCCTTCGGCCTGCTCGCCCTTGGCATCGCTGCCGTCGCCAGCGGCAATGCCCTTGCGGCGCTTGCCGACTTCAAGGCCCTCGCCACCACGAAAAAGGCCGCCGGCTCGGCGCGGGCACTTGCCGAGCGCGCCACCGTCCAGGCCGATTATGCCCGCGCCGAAGCCGGGCTTCATGCGGCACGGGCACTCGCCGAAGCCAGCATCGCCCGCGCCTGGGGCGAAGCACAAAGCTTTGGAGGGTCCGGCGCCCTCACCCTCGAAACCCGCGCCCGCCTGCGCCTTGCCGCCACCCACCTCACCCGCACCGCCGCCGAAGCTACCCGCACCGCCTATGATCTTGCCGGCGGCACCGCCGTCTATGCCAGCCACCCGCTGCAACGCCGCCTCCGCGATGCCCAGGTCGCCACCCAGCACATGATGATCGCCCCGCCGACCTATGAGCTGGCGGGACGGGTGCTGCTCGGCCTGCCGACCGACGCGACGGCGCTTTAAGTAGAGCCTCCGGCGGCTGGGGCCTCGGGCCCCAGACCCCATTCATTGGTGCGCCCTGTCAAATGGGGTCTGGGGCCGGAGGCAATCGTTTCCGGAACGAAGCCCGCGCTGGCGAATTGATGTGGCGTCAGTCTGGGGAGCCACCACCATGCCCGCACGCGCCTATTGGTCGGGGCAATTGCGCCTCGCGCTCGTTTCCATTCCGGTTGAAATCTATTCGGCGACGCGCAGCACGTCGGGGATTGCCCTCAACCAGATCCACAAGCCGAGCGGCAAGCGCATCAAGCTCGAAAAGACCGTCCCCGGAATCGGCGAGGTGGAGGCGGCCGACATCGTCAAGGGCTATCAGGTCGAAAAGGGCGAATATGTGCTGTTGAGCGACGCCGAGCTCGATGACGTCAAGCTTGAAAGCCGCAAGACCTTCGAGCTTGTCCAGTTCGTCGATGCGACCGAAATCGACCCGATCTATTTCGAAAAGCCCTATTATGTCGTCCCCAAGGATGAACTGGCCGAGGAAGCCTTTGGCGTCATCCGCGACGCACTCCGGACGACCAAGAAGATCGGCCTCGGCCAGCTGGCCATGCGCGGTCATGAGGTTCTGTGCAGCCTGAAGCCCTGCGGGCGGGGCATGGTGATGGAAACCTTGCGCTATGCCGAAGAGGTCAATGCCGCCAGCCAGTTCTTCCGCAGCATTCCCGATGAAAAGCCGCCCGAGGAGCTTCTCGACCTGGCGACCCTGCTCATCGAAAAGCGTACCTCGGCCTTCGACCCGGCCAAATTCCATGATCGCTACGACGAAGCCCTGCGCGCCCTGATCGATTCCAAGCGCGGCAAGAAGCCGGCACCCGAGGAAGCGCCGACGGTCAGCGCCTCCAACGTGGTCGACCTGATGGCAGCGCTCAAGGCGTCGATCGAAAAGGGCGGCAAACCGGCTGCCAAAGCCGCAAAGGCAGCCCCTAAAACCGCAGCCGCCAAGACCCCGGCCGCCAAGCCGGCGCGCAAGCGGGCATGACCGCCGACAGCCTCGCCTCCTACAATAGCAGGCGCGACTTCGGCAAAACCGCCGAGCCGGCTGGCAGGATCGGCAAGGCGCGGGCCAAGAATCTGGCGTTCGTTGTCCAGAAGCACGCCGCCACCCGGCTGCACTGGGATTTTCGCCTCGAACTCGACGGTGTGCTGCTGTCCTGGGCGGTGACCCGCGGCCCCAGCACATCGCTCAAGGACCGCCGCCTCGCGGTTCGCACCGAAGACCATCCGCTCGACTACGCCAGCTTCGAAGGCACCATCCCTAAGAGCGAATACGGCGGCGGCACGGTGATGCTGTGGGACACCGGCACCTGGGAGCCGATCGACGACCCCCGCGAAGGCATGAAGGCGGGCAAGTTCCACTTTCGCCTTCACGGCGAGCGGATGAAGGGCGAATGGGTGCTGATCCGCCTAAAGCCGGACGCAGGAAAAGCAGCCAGCCGCGAGAACTGGCTGCTGTTCAAGATCGCCGACGAACACGCCGGCGGCGACGATCTTGTCGCCACCCATGACACCAGCATCACCACCGGGCGCCGCATGGACGCCATCGCCAGCGGCACCAAGGCGCCGGCCCCGGCGAAGCCGAAGCGATCCGGCAAGACCCCGCCCCCGGCCTTCCGGGCGCCGCAACTGGCAACCCTTGTCGACACCCCGCCGACCGGCAACGACTGGCTCCACGAGACCAAATATGATGGCTATCGCGCGCTCATCGCCATCGGTGACGGCAAGGCGCGGGTGCATACCCGCAGCGGGCTCGACTGGACGGCGAAATTTTCCGGAATCGCCGAAGCCGCCGCCGCCCTGCCATGCCAATCGGCGCTGATCGACGCCGAAATCTGTGCCCTAGACAGCGACGGCCGGCCGAGTTTCGGCTTGTTGCAGAAGGTCCTCAAGGACGGCGGCCCCCAGGTCGCCTTCGCTTTCGACCTTCTCGAAACCGATGGCAACGACCTGACGAAACAGCCGCTTGTCGACCGCAAGGCGACGCTTGCGACCTTGCTTGCGCAAGCGCCGTCGCCGCTTTTCTATGCCGAACATGTCCGCGGCGGCGGCGAGCGGATGTTCGCAGCGCTCTGCGGCGCCGGCTATGAAGGCGTTGTCAGCAAGCGCGCCGATGCCCCCTATCGCGGCGGCCGCACCAAGGTCTGGCTCAAATCGAAATGCACCCGCCGCCAGGAATTCGTCATCGGCGGCTGGGCCGCATCGGAAAAGGGCCGCGGTTTCGCGTCGCTGCTCCTCGGCGTCAACGAAAAAGCTGGCCTGCGTTACGCCGGCCGTGTCGGCACCGGCTTCGATGACCGCACGCTGGCGATGCTGACCGAAAGGCTTGCCGGGCTCGCGACCGATACGCCGCCCTTCGCCGGCAAGCTGAGTGCCGAAGCCCGGCGCCGCGCCCATTGGGTCAGGCCCGAACTCGTCGCCGAAGTCGCCTTTGCCGAATTCACCCCTGACGGCAATGTCCGCCATGCCAGCTTCATCGCGCTGCGCGAGGACAAGCCGGCAAAACAGGTGGTTGCCGAAAAGGCCATCGCCGGCACCACTGCGCTTGAAAAGACCGGCGTCACCATCAGCTCCCCCGATCGCATCGTCTTTCCCGATCTTGGGCTCACCAAGGCGGCACTCGCCGAATATTACGCCACCCTGGCGCCCGCGATGCTCGTCGATCTCGCCGGCCGCCCGATCAGCCTGGTCCGCTGCCCGCAAGGCCGCGCCAAGGCGTGTTTCTTCCAGAAGCACGACAGCGGCATGTTCCCAGACAGTGTCCGCCATTTCCCGATTGCCGAAACCGACGGCAAGCAGGAGGATTATCTCTATGTCGAGGACGTTGCCGGGCTGATCGCCTGCGTCCAGATGGGGACGATCGAATTCCATGGCTGGGGGTCGCGCGTTGCCGATCTCGAACGCCCCGACCGGCTGGTCATCGATCTCGATCCCGATGAAGGCCTGGGCTTAGATGCCGTCAAGGCCGCCGCGATCCTCGTTCGCGACCGGCTGAAGGCGGCGGGGCTGGCGTCCTTCCCGATGGTCACCGGCGGCAAGGGTGTCCATGTCACGGCACCACTCACGCCCGGCGCCGAATGGCCGGCGGTCAAGGCCTGGGCGCGCGGCTTTGCCGAAGCGCTGGCGTCCGACAAGCCCGAGGATTTCACCGCGACCATGAGCAAGGCCAAACGCAAGGGCCGAATCTTCATCGACTGGCTGCGCAACCAGCGCGGCGCCACCGCCGTCCTGCCCTGGTCGGTCCGCGCCCGCGAGGGCGCCGGGGTTGCGGTGCCGGTTACCTGGGCGACACTCGCCAAGCTGACCGCCGGCAACAGCTTTTCCGCTGCCGACCCAGCCGCGGTGCTGGCGCAGGTTCGGCTGCGGCCGAAGGTGAAGGCGGCGAAGCTGCCCGAATAGAGGCCTCCGGCGGCTGGGGCCGTCGGCCCCAGACCCCAATTGTTTTGATGGCTCGTGTCGGCGCCTTTGTACGGACCCGGCGAAAGGGGTTTGGGGCCGACGGCCCCAACCGCCGGAGGCGCCGATTCAATGCCGATTCAATGCCGATTCAATCGGCCCTGGACCCTCGTTTCAATCGATCCGGACGACGCGGCGGCCGAAGCTGGCGCCGGAGAACAGGCCGCAAAAGGCTTGCGGAAGGCTTTCGAGGCCTTCGAAAATCTCCTCGCGATACTGGATCGCGCCGCTCTTGATCAGGTCGGCAAGCTCGGCCTGCGCCGCTGCAAAGCCGGGAAGATCGTCGAACACCACCATGCCTTCCATCCGCAGCCGCTTGGCGATGAAGTGGGCGGTGTTCTTCAGGCCCGGAACACGGTCGAGCGGGGTGTTATAGTCCGCCACCTGCCCCGAAACGACGATCCGCCCGCGCATCTTCATGTGTGGAAGCGCCCGATCGATCATCGCATTGCCGACATTGTCGAACAGAACATCCCACCCAGCCCCCGAAACCTCGGCGAAAACGCTCTCGAAATCGGCGGATTTATAGTCGATGGCCCGATCGAAGCCGGCAACATCGGTCAACCAGGCGCATTTTTCGGCGCCGCCGGCGATGCCGACGACTTCGGACGCCCCCCAAAGCCTGGCCAATTGCCCCGCTGTGGCCCCAACCGGCCCCGCTGCGCTCGTCACCAGCACGCGATCGCCGGCCTTCAACGCGGCAACCCGCTTCAATCCGAACCAGGATGTCATCCCCGGCACGCCGAGAAGACCGATCCATAGCGACAAGGGCACGCCCAGATCGGGGATTTTCACGCAATAGCCGCGCCCGTTCGACACGACATGGCTCGCCCAGCCGCTCAAGGCGACGGTTTCACCCACGGCAAAACGCTCGTTGCGGCTGGCAATCACCTCGCCGACACAGAAACCATCGACGGGTGCCCCGGGTGCCAGCGGCGGCGCATAGCTGGCGCCGGGCGAAAGTCGCGATCGCGTGCCCGGATCGCACGAAACGAAGCGGTTTTTGGCGAGGAAATGCCCCTCGGCAAGCTCGGGAATCGGCAATGTCTCGATGCGGAAATCGGCCGGCGTCGGCACGCCCTCGATATGCCGCACCAGAACGATGCGTTCCATTTCGCCATTTGCCATGCCAATCTCCCCCGACAGTTTCGTTTGCCGCGTATTCTCGACCGCCAGATGGAGCCGACAGCCTCGAAAACGCCTTGCGGAGACAATTTATGGACCAACGCATCAGCATCGTCACGCTGGGAACCGACGATCTGCCACGCGCCGTGGCTTTCTGGGAGGCAATGGGCTGGCCGCGCCGCGCCAAGGCCTTCGATTCGATCGCGATGTTCCAGTGCGGCCCCATCGCCTTTGCCATCTACCCGTTCGACAAGCTTGCCAAGGATTGCGGCATGACGGACCGCGGGCCCGGCTTCGGCGGCTTCACCCTTGCCCATAACATGGCCAGCAAGGCCGAAGTCGATGCCCTGCTCGCCACTGCCGTCGCCAATGGCGCCACGCTGCAGACGCCGGCGCACGAGGCCTTCTGGGGCGGCTATTCGGGCTATTTCCTCGATCCCGACGGCCATCCCTGGGAAGTCGCCTACAACCCTTTCGTGTCGATGGGCCCGGATGGCGCGCTGATGTTGCCGGATTAAACGCGCCGAATCGCAATCACCGCGGCGCCGCGGCCGATGACATCGGCGAGCGGCTCCTCGACCACGGCCATCCAGTGCGCATTGGCATGAAACAGCGTGTCGGAATCGACCAGCATACCGACATGGCCAACGAAGAACACCAAGTCGCCACCGCGCCGGTCGGCAAAATCGATACCGATGCCGAGCTGTTCGCGCTGCTGATCTGAATCGCGCGGGCAAGCTGTCCCGCATGCCGCCAGCGCCGCCTGCACCAGCCCCGAACAATCGACACCCAGGGGCGTCCGGCCGCCCCACAGATACGGCGCTCCGGTAAACAGCCGCGCCACCTGCAGCGGCGTCTCGGGCAACGGTGCAACATGGCGGCGATGCACGAACCCACCGCACGAAAGCGCCACGAACGCGCCGCTTTCGCTGCCCGATAGTCGTGATCCGAAGGGCAATTCCTGCGTCACCGGCGCCTTGATGTCGGCAGCCGAAAACACCGGCGCCAACCGGCTGCTGACCATGTGGTCCGGCGATGTGGCTGCCGCTTCAAGCGCCGCCAGCGCGACCCAGCCGACATAGCCATCATGCGAACAGCGACCGAAACCCCAGTCGCCTGCAATTTCAAAAAGCTCGAAGCCCTCACCGAACAGCAATTCACTGACCGCGACAGCACCATCGGCCCCGTCAGCGCGAATGCATGTCCGCGCGGACCGGCAGGCCATCGGCAATGGCTCGACATAATTTGCTGCAGCCACCAGCCCCGCCAGGCGAATGTCGGCGATGCCGCCGCGCACGACATGCTGGCGTCGGTCCAGCCGCGGGCATGGACCCGTCAGTCGTGCTTCCAGCCGGGCCTCATGCCCGGCCGCCGAAACCGCTTCAGGCGGCTTCCTCGAGGTCATGGCTGACGACCCCGGCGAACCGCGACAGAAACGCCTCGCCCTCGGCCGTCAGGTCGATGAAGACACTGCGCCGGTCGCGCTCGTCGATGCGCCGCTTGACGAGGTCGATTCCCGACAGGCTGTTCAGCGCGCGCGTCACCACCGGCTTGGACACGCCAAGACGTGCGGCCAGACCGCGAACGGTGTGCAGGCCGTCTTCCAAGCCCACGACAAGCAGCAGCGCCATCTGGCGGTTGGTCAGGTCCGGCTCCCCGGACCGTACATAGCGGAGCAGCGCCCTGCGCCACTGGCCCAGGCTTTCGCGATCGTCCGGCTCTTTGCTCACAGGCGTCTTTCCTTCGCAATCGTAACGCAACGGGTACATTGGGTGCCCCGGTTACGACAGAAACCAAAGGGAAGGCAAATGGTTGCATTACCGATGCGAATTTTTTTTCGCGAAGTTTCCTGATCTTAGGAGCGCAAATGCCGCACGCAGCCCAAGCGCTTCGCCTCCCCGCGGCCGCCCCGGCCGGCTGGCGGGGTTCCATGCAAATGTGTCGAAATGGACCCAGGGCTGGCCCGACTCCACAAAGGCTTCGAGGAAAAGCGCAGCGGTGATGGCGCCGGCGAGACCGCCATCGGGCGCGTTGACGAGATCGGCCACGCTCGATTTCAGCATGTCGCGATAGCCCGCCCACAGCGGCAGCCGCCACAGCGGGTCGCCAGTGGCAAGGGCCGCCGCTGCGAAATCGGCCGCCACTGCTTCGTCATTGGCAAAGAACGCCGGCAGTTGCGGCCCCAGTGCCACCCGCGCAGCGCCGGTCAGCGTGGCGAAATCGATGATCAGGTCCGGCTTGTCCTCGCATGCCAGCGCCAGTGCATCGGCCAGGATCAGCCGGCCCTCGGCATCGGTGTTGGTGACTTCGATAGTCTTGCCGGTACGGCTGGCCAGAATGTCACCGGGCCGCATGGCATCGGCCGAAATGCTGTTTTCCACCGCCGGTATGATCAGCCGGAGCCGCACCGGCAGTGCCGCCTGCATCACGAGCCGGGCCAGTGCCAAGGCATGTGCCGCGCCGCCCATGTCCTTCTTCATCAAGGCCATGCCGTTGCCCGGCTTGATATTGAGCCCGCCCGAATCGAAGGTCACCCCCTTGCCGACGAGCGTGATCCTGGGATGGGCAGCGTCGCCCCAGCTCATGTCGATCAGCCGCGGCGCCCGTGACGCGGCCCGGCCCACCGCGTGGACGGCCGGAAAATTGCGATCGATCAGCGCCTCGCCCTTGATCACCTCGACGTCGGCGCCGAAGCGCCGCGCCTGTGCGGTCACGGCATCGGCGAGCTCGCCCGGCCCCATGTCGGACGCCGGCGTATCGACCAGATCGCGCACCAGCGCCGTGGCTTCGGCGAGGCGAACAGCGTCGGCCATGCTGCCGGGGTCAGGGGTCAAGAGCACCCGCGCGCCGCCATCGGCGCCGGGCTTGCGATAACGATCGAAGCGATGCTGGGCGAGCAGCCAGCCAAGCGCCGGGGGTGGCGTCGTGGCGTCCGTCTGGAGGCGATAGCGTCCCTCCGGCAACGCCGCTGCGGCGGCCGCCAGCCCGAACGGGTCGGGATCGACGTCGATTCCCGCGACGGCCGACCATTCGCCCGGTGCATCGCCGGGCAGCATTGCAACACTGTCGGGCCGGGCGGTGAACCCTTGTGCCCTCACCATCACCCGTGTCCGCTCCCCTTGCGCCGCCAGCCAGCGGTCGAAGTCGGCAGCGGTCAGAAGCCGGAGGGGCGTGGCGGGTCCGCCATCATCGGCGACAAGCAGCGCGGAAAAATCGGTCATGCACCCTGTGTAGGGCGCAGCCTTGCAAATGTCATGTCGGCACCGGCCATAGCCGCACGACCGACTGGCACCGGGGCCGGCGGCCCCGGCTGCCTCGCAATTCGACTGCGGGCGGGCCGTCGCCGGCCCCGCCCATGTCAATCAGGCCTGCGTCACCATCCGCGCCTGGGTCGAGCTGTGCCCGCCATTGCGGTAGAGGATGCTGCGCGCCGTATCGGCGGTAATCATGCTCGCCGTCTCATCGACGGCGACCAGCGTGCCGCCACCGGTGATGCGCTTGTCGTAATAATCGGCGTCATCCTCGGTGACGCCATGCTTCCGCAGGCCTTCGTTGAGACCGCCGGCGACGGCGCCGACGGCAACGCCGGTCGCCAGCGCTGCCGGCACGGCTGTCGAGGCGATGGCACCGGCTGCGACCAGCGGGCCAACGCCGGGAATGGCAAGGGCAGCAACCGCGAGGCCAGCACCAAGGGCACCACCGCCGAAAAGGCCGCGCGCCATGTTGCTTTCGCCATCATCGGTCACATCGCCGGTGCCGCTGGTCGTTGTCGTCTTGCCGCCGCCGTCCTGGGCGATGATCGAAAGGGCGCTATCGGGAACGCCGGCGTCGCGCAGATCGCGGATGGCGCGATGGGCTTCGGATTCGCTGTCGAATACCGCTGAAGCGATGAACTGGCTCATGATGATCTCCTCTGAATGACGCGCATGCGCCACAAGAGCAAAACAACCGCCGGCCCGGGCCGTTCCCCATCAAGTCTGAAGCGGGACCCCGAAAAGATCGGTTTCATCGGATTCCTCGATCCGCACCAGGGCGATATCCCCCACCGCAAGCCCGCCGGCATCGCGCAGATGGACCTCGCCGTCGATCTCGGGCGCGTCATATTTGCTGCGGCCGGAAGCGCCGCCGTCGTCATCGACGGCATCGATCAGCACTTCGATGTCGCGACCGACCTTCATGGCCAGCCGCTGTTCCGAAATTGCCGCCTGGGCCGCCATGAAGCGGTGCCAGCGCGCCTCCTTGACGTCTTCAGGCACCGCGCCGGGCAGGGCATTGGCGGCAGCGCCTTCGACGGCTTCATATTTGAAGGCGCCGGCGCGATCGATCTGCGCCTCGCCGAGCCAGTCGAGCAGATACTGGAAATCGGCGTCGGTTTCGCCGGGAAAGCCGAGAACGAAGGTGCTGCGCAACGCCAGATCGGGCACCATTTCCCGCCATTTGCGGATGCGATCGAGCACCTTGGCGTCATTTGCCGGCCGCCGCATGGCGCGCAGCACCGCCGGCGAGGCGTGCTGGAAGGGAATATCGAGATAGGGCAGCACCAGCCCCTGCTGCATCAGCCCGATGAGCTGATCGACATGGGGATAGGGGTAGATGTAATGCAGCCGCACCCAGGCGCCGAGCTGGCCCAGCTCGCGCGCCAGATCGGTGATATGGGCGCGCAATGGCCGGCCGCCGAGCATCGAGGTTTCATGGCGCAGATCGACGCCATAGGCCGAGGTGTCCTGGGCAATGACAAGCAGCTCGCGGGTGCCGCCCGCAACCAGCGCCGCCGCTTCGCGCAGGATCGCCGCCGGCGGCCGGCTGGCGAGATCGCCGCGCAGGCTGGGGATGATGCAGAAGGCGCAGCGGTGGTCGCAACCTTCGGAGATCTTGAGATAGCTATAGTGGCGCGGCGTCAGCTTGAGGCCGGCCCCAGAGTCTTTTGCGGGCACAAGATCGAGATAGGCGGACTTGACCGGTGGCGCCGCAGCCCGCACCGCGCCGACGACATCGTCATATTGCTGCGGCCCGGTGACCGCCAGCACATCGGGAAAGCGGGCGCGAATGCTGTCGGCTTCATGGCCCATGCAGCCGGTGACGATAACCTGGCCATTGGCCGCCATTGCCTCGCCAATGGCTTCCAGGCTTTCGGCCTTGGCGCTGTCGAGAAAGCCGCAGGTGTTGACGATGACGACGTCGGCGCCGGCATAATCGCCGGACAATGCATAGCCATCGGCGCGAAGCTGGGTGAGGATGCGTTCGGAATCGACCAGCGCCTTGGGGCAACCAAGCGAAACCATGCCGATTTTTGGGGCCGTATCGAGTACCAGTGTCATCCCGGCGCCATACGCGAGCGCAGCGATGCTGTCACTTCCCGCCGATGACCCGCACCGGATCGACGGGCGTCCGGCCGCGGCGCAGCTCGAAATGCACCTGGGGCTCGGTAACGGCGCCCGTTGCCCCGGCGCGGGCAATCACATCGCCGCCGGCAACCTTGCCGCCGCGCGTCACCAGAAGCGCCTCATTATGGCCATAGGCCGTGACCCAGCCGCCGGCGTGCTTGATCAGCACCAGATTGCCAAAGCCCGGAATGGCATCGCCGGCATAGGCGATGATGCCATCGGCCGCCGCGCGCACCGGCGCGCCCGCCGACGCTTTCAGGTTCACGCCGTCGTTGAAGCGTCCTCCCGGCTTGGCACCAAAGGCCGACAATACCCGGCCTTCGACCGGCCAGCGGAAAGCCGGCGCATCACCGACCGGAACCGGCAGCGGTGCCGGTGCCGGGGTTGGTGCCTGCTGGCGTGGCCGTCTGGCCGGCGGCTGCGGGCGAGGTGATTGCGGGGCCGCCGCCACGATCTTGCCGCCCGCTGCCGGCTCGCCGCCGGTGATGATGTCATCGATATCGAGGCTGAAGGCGCGGGCGCGCTCCTCGGGCGTCTGGGCGGCGACCTGCCGGACGGTCGGCAAGCGCAGCTTGTCGCCGATTTCGAGAATATAGGGCGGCTTCAGGTCGTTGAGCGCCACCAGCTGGGCCCATGACACATTGTAGGCCCGCGCAATGGCGATGCCGGTTTCGCCGGGCTTGACCGTATGGATCCGCCCCTGCGGGGTCGTCACGGCATCGGCGACGACCCGGCGTGCCTGCCAGGCCGGCTTCTTGGCGACCGGTTTCGGCGCGGCAGCCGGCGCCGGAACCGAGCGCGGCGGTGGCTTGGATGGCGACGAACAGGCGCCAACCAGCAGCGCCGCCGCCATTCCGAAGCCGAGACCCCGCGCCATCGCGATCAGCCTGCCTCCGCAAGCGGGGCCAGCGCGTCGCGGAGTGCGGCCATCGTCGAATAATGTGTCATGTCGAGATGGAGCGGCGTTACCGAAATACAGGCTTCATGCATCGCCTTGAGGTCGGTTTCATGGCCCGGTGCCGGCATTTCCCGCCCGAAACCATGCCAGTAATAGGGAAAGCCGCGCGGATCGATACGCTCGACGAGGTGGATATTGCCATAATCGCGGAAACCCTGCTCGGTCACCCGCACACCGCGGACCATTTCCGGCGCCACCGGCGGGAAATTGATGTTGATCAATACGCCCGATGGCCATTCGATACCCTGAACAAGCCGCAGGATGGCGGCACCATGCCGGGTCACGGTGCTGAAATCCTCGCGCCCTTCGGCATAATCGGCCATGACCTGGCTCAGCGCGATCGATCGTATGCCGGCAAGACACCCCTCCATCGCCGCCGAGACCGTGCCGGAATAGGTCACATCCTCGGCCAGATTGCCGCCGCGGTTGACGCCCGACAGGATCAGATCGGGCCGGGCATCCTTCATCACCGCCCCCAATGCCAGCATGACGCAGTCGGTCGGCGTGCCGCGCACCGCGAAACGCCGCGGGGAAATGGCGCGCACCCGCACCGGTTGCGACAATGTCAGGCTGTGTCCGGCGCCCGATTGCTCTTCCGCCGGTGCCACCACCCAGACATCGTCCGACAATTCGGCGGCAATCGCTTCCAGCGCCACCAGCCCAGGCGCGTTGATGCCGTCGTCGTTGGTAACCAGAATGCGCATGAATACCCTTTGCTTGCCAGATTGCGGCGAATCGGCAATCTTCCGGTGCAGCAATTGCCGGAGCCGGGGCTTCGGAACAACGACAAAGCCATGGACATTGTAGCACGGGGTGGCCGGGTCGGGGGGCAAGATGGCATCGGAACTGCTCGGTTCGAACCTGTTCACATCGGTCTACAAGGCCACCGCCGAAGCCGTGCGGGCCAAGGATTTCGGCAAGGGCGACCCGTGGAATGTCGTCATGCCGCGTCTGGCGACGCTGTGCGGGGAGCGGTTCGAGACGGCACATGCCGCCGTTCTCGATGATTTCCGCACCATCGCGGCCGACAAGGTGCCCAAGGCCGGCTCGCGCGGCAAGTTCATGGCCAGCGCCGCCGCGCTCAGCGATGGCGCCACCCCCAGCGCCGAACAGATCAACCTGGTCGCCGGGCTCGAGCTGTTGCTCAACACCTGGCACCATCGCACCAAGGGGGAGCATTCCTGCTGGGTCGTCTCGATCCCGGCAAATTATACCAGCTGGCCGCACAAGACCCTCGCCAATGCCAGCTATGCGACCACGCTCGGCACGCTGAACGCAGCCACCATCGACAAGTTCAGCGCCCGCAACCGCCAGGATATCGCCCAGGCCGCCCAGACAGGGCTCGCCTGGACATTGAAGGCCCTGGTCGAGCTCGACGACCTGCGGGCTGGCAGTATCGCGATGAATGCCCTGCAGCTGTGGTTCGGCAATGCGACGACGACGACCGAGCAGCTGATCAACTTCGCCGGCAGCCTGAAGGCCGGCCTGCGCAAGATCGCCGCCAAGCTCAACGGCGGCACCTGCATCGTGACCGATTTCGTTCCCATTCGCGCGTCCGGCGACGCCAAGGATGCGGCCGCCCGGGCGTCCAACGCCTTTGTCATCGCCTCCGAGAAACAGGACATCATCTATATCGAAGCCGGCTTCTTCACTCAGAGCGCGGGCAATGTCTTCCAGAACGATGCGCGGCACTGGGCGCGGATCATGGTGCATGAAATGAGCCACCGCGAATGCGCGACAGCCGACAAACGCTATGGCTGGGCGGGGATTTCGCCGTCGACAGGCAAGATTTCACCGGCCGATGCAATGCTGAACGCCGACAACTGGGCCATTTTCGTGGCCAATGCCGCCGGGGCCATGACGGCAACCGATATTGCACGTGCCAGCAACGGCCTATGAGGCGTGTGCCGCCCGCACGCGCCCCCGCTCTGTCGCCCCAGCACTCGCCAGCCTGTTGCTCTTCTTGCCTGCGGCCTGCGCTGCCCGGCAACCCGCCTTCAAGGAGCCTTTGATGTCCAATGATGCGCCGGTGAACGGGTCGTTCGACCGCAACGCGCCCCCGGCGGTCGTGCGGATCGAGCGCGCCGGGAAAATCTATGCCCAGCGCATCGGCAGCGCCGACAGTGGAAAGGGCCAGGTCGGCGGGCTGCTCGACATCATCGATGCGGCAAGCGGCGCGGTCGAAGCGACGATCATCGTCTATGCCAACCGGCGCGACCCCGGAATCGAGGGCGATGTGCAGGACATCTTCTTCGCGTCGATGGCCTTCGACGCTTTGGGGCAGCTCGTTATTACCGATGAAGTCGGGCGGCGCTTTGCCGTGGATGTGACGGCAAGAACCGTCGAGGCCCTCAGATAGCCGCCGGCACCAGTTCGGTCACGCCGCCCATGTAACCGTGGAGAACCTGCGGAATCCGCACCGAGCCATCGGCCTGCTGGCCATTTTCGATCAACGCCACCAACGTCCGCCCGACGGCGAGGCCGGAGCCGTTGAGGGTGCTCACGAAACCCCGACTGCCCTTTTCCCCGCGGGTACGGAAGCGCGCTGCCATGCGCCGGCCCTGGAAATCGCCGCAATCCGAAATGCTGCTGATCTCGCGATACATGCCCTGCCCCGGCAGCCAGACTTCCAGATCGAAGGTCTTGCGCGACGAAAAGCCCATGTCGCCGGTGCACAACAGCATCCGGCGATAAGGCAGCCCCAGATTTTCAAGGATGGTCTCGGCCGATCGCAGCATATGCTCATGCTCGGCTGCGGCCTGTTCCGGCGTGCAAATCGCCACCAGCTCACATTTTTCGAACTGGTGCTGGCGGATCAGCCCGCGCGTATCGCGCCCGGCGCTGCCGGCTTCGGAGCGGAAACACGGTGTCAGCGCGGTCAGCCGCAACGGCAGCGCGTCTTCATCGAGGATCGAATCGCGCACCAGATTGGTCAGCGACACTTCGGCGGTGGGAATGAGGTAACGGCCGTCGGTGGTCTTGAACAGGTCGTCCTCGAACTTGGGCAGCTGCCCGGTGCCGAACGCCGCTTCGGCGCGCACCAGCAGCGGCACCGCGGTTTCGACATAGCCGTGCCGTTCGGTCTGCACGTCGATCATGTACTGGCCAAGAGCGCGGTGCAGCCGCGCCAGCGGGCCATTGAGGACCGCAAAGCGCGCGCCGGCGATCTTCGCTGCCGCATCCGGATCATAGCCCAGCTTGGCTGCGATGACGTCGTGCTCGAGCGGCTTGAAGCCGAAATCGGGGATGACGCCATGTGTCTTGACAACGACATTGCCGCTTTCGTCGGCGCCATCGGGCACGTCCGGCGCCGGGATGTTCGGCAGGCCCGCCAGTGCCGCCTCGATTTCGGCCGCCAGCGCGCGTTCGTCGGCCTCGTGGGCCGGTATCGCGTCTTTCAACCGGGCCACTTCGGCCATCAGCGCGGCAGCAGTGGCTTCGTCCTTGCGTGCCTTGGCAGCGCCGATCTCGCGCGACAGGTCGTTGCGGCGCGCCAGCACCGCCTGGAGTTCGGTCTGCAGCCCCCGCAAGCGGGCATCGATTTCGAGGACACCGCCCGACGCCGGCGCCACACCGCGTCGGCCAAGGCCGGCGTCGAAGCCTTCAGGATCGCTACGGAGGCGTTTGATGTCGTGCATGGCCGCGCTATCGCCGACCGCAGGGGGCAAAGGCAAGCGCTTCCCCACCCGTGCCGTCGCGGCTAAACTTGCGATGTGATCATTTCCTGTCCCAATTGCAGCGCGCGCTTTCGGCTCGCTGCGACACCTGCCCAGCCCGCGCGGATGCGCTGCGCCGCCTGCGACCATCGCTGGATTGCCGATTTCGACGACGAGCCGATGGATGAACCATCGCCGCCGGAAACACCGCCGCCCGAGGCGCCGCCACCCGAGACACCACCCGAGCTACCGGCGCCGGTAGCGCTCGAAGCGGCGGTTCCCGAAGCAGCGCCGCCCGAGCCGGAACCGGAAGCCGAGCCCGAGCCCACGCGTTCGGCCGTGCTCCGCACCATCGTCGCCGTCATCCTCGGCGGCGCCCTGACGATCGCCGCCGGCGCGCTCTGGGTGGTGCGCATCGACCCTGCCGAACTGCCGCTGTTCGGCGCCCAACTGGCAGCGCTGGCGCCCAAGCCGCTGCCGCTGGAATTGCGTTTCACCGCGCGCACCACCGGCCTGGGCGATGGCGACCGGCTTCTCGAAATCGCCGGCACGATTCGCAACAGCGGCGCCGAGGCGGTCGATCTTCCCGATCTCGAAGCGCGGCTGGCCACCCCGTCAGCAACAGTGCGGCGGTGGCGGATCGCGCCCCCCGTCGCCCGGCTCGGCCCCGGCCGCAGCGCCGCCTTCACCAGCACGGCGACCGACTTTCCGGCCGATGCGACGATCGTTGCCATACGGCCGGCACGCTGAGGCTCGACGCGTTTCAGTAAAAGGGCCTCCGGCGGCCGGGGCCGGCGGCCCCGGACCCCTGTCGATCGAGTGGCTCTAGTTCGGCAGCGACACCCTGGTCTGTTCCAGTGCCTCGATCCGGCGGCGCAGCGCCTCGATCTGCGTCAGCACGGCATCGGCGCCGTCGCGCCCGGCCACATCGTCGGCAAGCCCCTCGAGCCGCCGCACTTCGACCGACAGCGGCAGAAACAGCGCTTCGAAACGGCTGCGCTCGACTTCGGCATCGCCCGAAAGCCCCGGGTTGCGGCGTGCGGCTGCAATCGCCGCTGCCGCCGCCTTGGCCTGCACCGGGGCGCTGGCTTCGATCTCGGTTATAGTGCGACTCGTCTCGGCCAGCCGGCTTTCGACATCGGCCGGCAACGGGAGGCTGGGGGGCGCTGGCGCCGGCACCGGGGCCGGCGCCGCTGCTTCATCCATGCCGCAACCCGTGCAAGCCAGGACGCGGCTTCCCGGATCGCGTGCCACCTCGCCGGGGCGTGTCGCCAGGCTCGGCCATTTCCCCCCGGCATTGCCGGTGCAACCGGCGAGGATCAGCAGCAGGGGAAGGAGCGCACGCATGGCGCTGCTCTAGGTCCATGCAGCTTAATTGGCTAGCCGCGCACGCCGCCTGTTGCCAAGTCCGCCGGCGTCGCCTATTCACCGCCTCCCACGCACCCGTAGCTCAGCTGGATAGAGCATCAGACTACGAATCTGAGGGTCGGACGTTCGAATCGTTCCGGGTGCACCATTCCCCCAATTCCTCGCGGCGTGACCGGCCGGTTGCTGGCCAGAGCGCCGCACGCACGCCGGCTCCGTTGCCGAACCCCAACATCGCCTCAGGCCATGGGTTGCGGCACCGTCTTGCCCGGGTTCATGATCCCATTGGGATCGAGGGCCGCCTTCAACGTCTGCATCACCGCGATGGCGCCGCCGCCATGCTCGGCAACCAGCGCATCGAGCTTGTGAACGCCGATGCCATGCTCCCCACTGCAGGTACCGCCCAGGTCGATCGCGGTACTGGCCACAAAGGCCGCCAGTGCATCGGCGCGCGCCCGTTCGCCGGCATCGGCCGGGTCGAACAGCACCAGCATGTGGAAATTGCCATCGCCGACATGGCCGACGATCGGCGCCGTCAGGCACAGGGCCTCGGCCCTGGCGGCACAGGCGGCGATGCAATCGGCAAGGCGGCTGATGGGGACACAGGCATCGGTGGTGAAGCTGTCCTTGCCGGGCGATAGCGCGCGGGCGGCGTGATAGGCTTCGTGCCGGGCCTTCCACAGCCGGCTGCGGGCTTCGCTGCTTTCGGCAAAGGCAAAGCCGCTGCCGCCAAAGCCTTCGACCAAAGCGCGCACTTCGCCCACCTGTTCGGCAACCGTTGCCGGGCTGCCGTGAAATTCGAGGAACAGGGTCGGCCGCGGCGCAAAGCCATCGAGGCTCGACCAGGCAATGCAGGCCTGCATCTGCAAGGCATCGAGCAGTTCGATGCGCGCCACCGGAATCTGGCACTGCATCACCGCCATCACCGCATTCACCGCATCGGGCAGCGCCTCGAACTGGACCGTCGCGGCACTGATGGTTTCGGGAATGCCGAACAGCCGCAATTGCACTTCGGTGATGACGCCGAGTGTGCCTTCGGAGCCGATGTACAGCCGGGTCAGATCATAACCCGCTGCTGATTTGCGCGCCCGCCCGCCGGTGCGGATGATGCGTCCCTGCGGCGTCACCACCGTCAGCCCCAGCACAACCTCGCGCATGGTGCCGTAGCGCACGGCGTTGGTGCCGCTGGCGCGCGTTGCGGCCATGCCGCCGATGCTGGCATTGGCACCGGGATCGAGCGGGAAGAACAGGCCCTGGTCGCGCAGGGCCACATTGAGCGCTTCCCGCATCACCCCGGCTTCGACCCGGCAATCAAGATCGCCGGGATTGACCGAGAGGATGCGGTCCATCCGTGACAGATCGATCGAGACCCCGCCGCTGAGCGCCATCAGCTGGCCTTCGAGACTGGTGCCGGTGCCGAAGGGAATGACCGGCACCCGCGCCGCATTGCACAGCGCCAGGGCAAAGGCGACATCCGCGCTGCTGCTGGCGAACAGCACGGCATCGGGCGCCGCCAGATCGCGCAAGCCCTCGCCGCGGCCATGGCCGTCGCGAATGGCGGCACTGGTCGACAATTGCGCGCCGAATCGGTCGGCCAGCCGGGCGATCACATCGGCCAGCGCGGCGGGGTCGGGTCGCGGCACCCTGGGCAGGCCGGCAAGATCGGTCATGTATTTCGTTCCGCCTTCCGGCATCGATTCGCCGTTGCTAGGCAATTGGACACCGCCACGGCGCAGCCGGTCAAGCGGTACAGGCCCATGCGGCCGCTTCAGTTCGGCGCTTCATAGGTTGCCCAGTCCCCGCCGGGCGCCGATGCCGGCGGTCCGGCCGGGCTTTGCTCTTCCGTGGCATGGGCGATCCGGATGCGATGGAGATGGACCTTGGCGATCAGATTGGCCGAGATCGGCGCCGTGATGAACAGGAACAGCGTGATGAGCAGTTCATGTCCGGACCAGCGGCCGGCGTGCATCTGAAAGAACAGCACCGATCCGACCAGCATGCCGCCCAGCCCCAGCGTCGTCGCCTTGGTCGGCCCATGCAGGCGCTCCATCAGGCTCGGCAGGCGCACCAGCCCCCAGCTGCCGATCAGCGCAAAGGCCGACCCGAGGACAATCATCAGGCTGATCGCGCCTTCGGCAAGGCTGATGCTTCCGGTCATTCGACGATGTCCCCGCGCAGCACGAACTTGCAATAAGCGACGGTGCCGACAAAACCGACCATCGCCAGCAGCAGCGCCGCTTCGAAATAGGTGTCGTCGGCTTCGGAAATGCCGAACAGCACTATGAGCGCGATTGCATTGATCACCATCGTGTCGAGCGCCGCGATACGGTCCCCGATCGTCGGCCCGCGCAGCAGCCGCCACAGGTTGAGCAGCAGTGCCAGCGACAGGCAGGCAAAACCGAAGATCACCGCAAGGCCAATCATGGGAAAACCTCCTTCAATCGGGCTTCATAGCGTGTCTTGATCCGCGCGATCTCGGCGGCCGGGTCGGGCGCATCAAGGGCATGCACCAGCAGATAGCGCCCGCACGCCGAAATATCGGATGAGACCGTGCCGGGGGTAAGGCTGATCGTGGCGGCAAAGACGGTGATGGCCTCCGGCGTGGCGAGGTCCATCGGCACGACCAGCCAGGCCGGGCGCAGATCGGCACTGCGACGGAACAGGATGATCGCCGCGATCTCGAAATTGGCAACGATGATGTCGCGCATCACCAGCCCCAGATAGAAGAAGCCGGCAATGAAATTGACGCGCGGCCGGCCCGGCCAGAACGGCGCCGTGAAGATCGGCAGGACAAGGCCGACGGCGATGCCCATGACCAGTGCGCCGGCGCTGAGGCTGTTCGCCATCAACAGCCAGAAGACGACGAGAAGCACCGACAGGCCGGGGTGGGGAATGAGGCGCCGCATCTCAGCCCGGCCCCAGCACGGCACGCGCCGTCGTTGCCGGATCGAGGATCTGGGCCGCCGCCGCGCCGGCATAGGCCGTCATCGGGCCAGCGCCGGCGAACAACGCCCCCAGCAACCCCAACAGGGCCATCGTGGCAATGAGGTCGGCGCGGCCGGCGCTGGCCGGCAGCGCATCGCCGCTGCTGCTTTCCGATTTCCAGAAGATCGCGCTGCCACTGCGGGCATAGCCGATGACACCGAACAGGGTCGTCACCAGAATGACGGTCCAGGCCCATTGCCAGCCGGGCAGCCCGGCCACCGATTGCAGCACCAGCAGCTTGCCGATGAACCCCGACAAGGGCGGCAGCCCGGTGGCCGCGATCGCGGTCAGCATGAACAGCAGCCCGATGGTGGCGCGCTGGGCGAAAACCGGGCCGGGACTGGCCTGATCGACCTGCCCGCCCCGCCGCCGCGCCACGATATCGGCAACCAGAAACAGCGATGCCCCGGTCAGCGTCGAATGAACGAGATAGTAAAGCGCCGCCGTGAGGGTTTCGATCTGCCAGCCGGCAACCGCGATCATCAGCGTGCCTGTCGATCCGATGACACCAAAGCCCGCCTGTTCGGAAAGGTTGCGCGCCGTGAAGACGCCGGCAAAACCGACCACGGCTGTCGCCATCGCCGCCGGCAACAGCCATGGCGCCGGTATCCAGGCGGCGGCGCCGGCGTCGGTTCCGAAAACCTGTGGCACGACGCGGATGATGGCATAGACGCCGACCTTGGTCATGATCGCGAACAGTGCCGCGACCGCAGGCGTGGTCACGGCATAGGTGCGCGGCAGCCACAAATGCAGCGGCACCAGCGCCGCCTTCAAGGCAAAGACACTGACCAGCAGCAACGCCGCAATGCGCAGCAGCCCCTGATCTTCAGGGCCGATCGCTGCCACCCGCTGCCCCATGTCGGCCATGTTGAGCGTGCCCGTCAGCGCGTAAAGCAGCCCCAGCGCCACCAGGAACAGCGACGACCCGACGATGTTGACGATGACATATTGCAATCCGGCCTTCAGCCGCGCGCGGCCCTGGCCATGCAGCATCAGCCCGTATGAGGCGATCAGCAGCACTTCGAAGAACACGAACAGGTTGAACAGATCGCCCGTCAGAAAGGCGCCATTCAGCCCCAGCAACTGGAACTGGAACAGCGGGTGGAAATGCCAGCCGGCCCGGTCGGTTCGGGTAATGACCGCATGAACGAGGGTGATGCCGGCCAGCACGGCGGCCAGCACCAGCATCATCGCACTCAGCCGGTCGAGCACCAGCACGATGCCGAATGGCGCCGGCCAGCCGCCCACGGCATAGCTGCGAATGGCGCCGTCGCTGGCCTGGTCCAGCAGCAGCAACGCCGCCACCAGCAATGCCGTGCAGGATGCCAGTGAAATGCCGACACCCAGCAAGCGCCGGCGCCGCATGACCAGCAGCGCCAGTGGTGCCGCCAGCGCCGGAATGACCATGGGCGCGATGATAAGCTGGTCAGCGAGGCTCATGACGGCAATTCATCGGTTGCATCGGTCTGGGCATCCTGCCCATCGACCTGGTCGCTGCCAGTCTCGAGAAAGCTGCGCAGCGACAGCACAACGGCAAAGGCCGTCATGCCGAAGGTGATGACGATCGCCGTCAACACCAGCGCCTGCGGCAATGGATCGGCATATTCGCTGACCGTCTTCGACCAGATCGGTGGCCGGCTGATGACCAGTCGCCCCGAGGCGAACAGGAACAGGTTGACCGCATAGGAAAGCAGGGTGAGCCCGAGCACGACCTGGAAGGTGCGGCCGCGCAGCGCCAGATAGATGCCCCCGGCGGTCAGGACGGCGATCGAACTCGCCACGAGAAACTCGAGCGTCATCATGGCAGCCGGCCAGCCGGGCCGGGTGCTTCGGCCTCGGATGCATCCCGGGCAGCGCGGGCCGCACGCTGGGCGATATGACTCAACTGGGCCAGGGCCAGCATGACCGCACCGAAGACGACCGCGAAGACGCCGGCATCGAACAGCATCGCCGTCGTGAGTTCGATTTCGCCGACCAGCGGCAGTTCGAAATAGCCGAACGCACTCGACAGGAAGTTGGCGCCGAAGACCAGCGACCCCAGCCCCGTTGCCAGTGCGACCAGCACGCCAAAGGCAATCAGCCGATGCTCGCCGATCTTGCGGCGATCGTCGGTCCAGTCGAAGCCCGATGCCAGATATTGCACCAGCAAGCCGATGGCGACGACCAGCGCAGCCACAAAGCCGCCGCCGGGCTCATTATGGCCGCGCAGGAAGATATAGATCCCGGCGGCCAGCACCAGCGGCAACAGGATACGGCTCGCCATGACGAACATCATCGGGTGACGTTCGGGTGACAGGGGCATGTCCGGCTGCCAGTTTCGCAACCGTGCCCCCGCCGCCCCCCGCGCCGTCGGATCGAGCAGGGCGAAGATGGCAAGGCCAGCGACGCCGAGCACGATGATCTCCCCCAGCGTATCGAAAGCGCGGAAATCGACCAGCGTCACATTGACGACATTGGTACCGCCGCCACCCTTGTAGCTGTTGGCGATATGGTAAGCCGAAATGACGTCGCCCGGATTGCGCGTCAGCATCGCCCAGGCCAGCCCGCCGACGACAAGACCACCCGATAGTGCCAGCACGGCATCCCGAAGCCGTCGCGCATTGCTCGACAGCGTCGGCGGCGTCTTGGGCAGCAGGTTGAGCGCCAGCAGCAGCAGGATGATGGTAACGACCTCGACAGCGATCTGGGTGAGCGCAAGATCGGGCGCCGACAGCAGCACAAAGGCCAGCGCGATGACGAGGCCGATGACGCTGATATAGACCAGCGAGAGGAAACGCTGGCGCTGGCTGCGCACGACGGCCGCTGTCGCTGCCAGCAACAGACCCCAGGCAAGAATGGCGCCCGGCGGCGCCGGCAGCCGCGGACGCGCGCCGGCCAGATTGCCGCCACCGGCAAGGCCACCCTCCACCACTGCAAGCACGACGACCGTGAACAGCACGAACAGCATGCGTTGCAGCGATGGCGAATGGACAGCGACGACCAGCCGGCGCACGGCGGCGTCGGTTGCGGCCAGCGCCGTTTCGAACCCACGCTTGGCATCAAGCCAGGCCCGCGCCTCGTACCAACGCACCAGCCCGTCGTGCCGCCACAACAGCAAGGCGCCGACGGCAACGGCGCCGACGCTCATCGCCAGCGGCAGGTTGATGCCATGCCAGAGCGCGAGATCGATTTCGGGCGCCGGCCCGCCGATGACGGCGCTGGCGACCGACGCCACAAAGGGGCCGGCAACCAGCATCGGGGCGAGGCCGAGCAGCAGCGCGATTCCGACCAGCAGCGCCGGTGGTGCCCACATGCCGGCGGACGGGTCGTGCGCGCGGGCATGGGGTTCGGCATCGCGGGGGCGCCCGAGAAACAGATGGACAGCAAAGCGCAACGAATAGCCGGCCGAAAGCGCCGCCGCGATGGTCGCCAGCACCGGCACCAGCCATGGCGGGCCCGGCAGCCCGGCCATCAGGCTTTGTTCGAGCATCATTTCCTTGGAGATGAAGCCGCCCAGCGGCGGCAGCCCGGCCATGGCAGCGGCCGCCAGCATCGCCACCGCCGCCGTGACCGGCATCATTTTCGCCAATCCGCCCAGCCGGCGGATGTCGCGCGTGCCGGTTTCATGGTCGACGATCCCCGCCGACATGAACAGCGCCGCCTTGAAGGCCGCATGGTTGAGGATGTGGAACACCGCGGCAACCGCTGCAGCCTCGAGTGAAAAGCCGAGCAGCATCACCAGCAGCCCAAGCTGGCTGATCGTCGAATAGGCGAGGATGCTCTTGAGATCATGGCGGAACAGCGCCACCCAGGCGCCGAACAGCATCGTCACCAGCCCGACCCCGCCGACGAGCAGCGTATAAAGCTCGGTCCCCGCCAGCACCGGCCACAGCCGCGCGAGCAGGAAGACACCGGCCTTCACCATGGTTGCCGAATGGAGATAGGCGCTAACCGGTGTCGGGGCCGCCATGGCGTGGGGCAACCAGAAATGAAACGGAAATTGCGCCGACTTGGTGAAGCAGCCGATCAGCACCAGCACCAGCATCGGCACATACAGCGGCGACGCCCTGACAAGGTCGCCGCGGCCCAATAGTGTCATCAGGTCGAAAGACCCGGCGGCCATCCCCAGCAGCAACATGCCACCGATCAGGGCGAGCCCGCCGCCGCCTGTCACCGCCAGCGCCATGCGCGCCCCCTGCCGCGCTTCGGCCTTGTGCTGCCAGAAACCGATGAGCAGGAAGGACGACAGGCTGGTCATTTCCCAGAACACCAGCAGCAGCAGCACATTGCCCGACACGACGATGCCGAGCATCGCGCCCTGGAACAGCATCAGGCTGGCGAAGAACCGTCCGCTCGCTTCGTGCGGGGCGAGGTAGAAATGGCCGAAGACGACAACCAGCAGGCCGATGCCGAGGATCAGACCGGCAAACAGCAACCCCAATGGGTCGAGCATCAATGCCAGATCGAGCCCGATCGCCGGTACCCAGGGAATCGAGGCTGCGGCAACGGCACCGGCACCGGCCATGACGCCGGGCGCCAGCGAAACCACCAGTGCCAGCCCGATGCCGCTCGCCAGCGCCGCCGGAAGGCTGTGCCACAAGCGGCTGCGGCCGCTGAGCGCAGCCACCATCGCCGCCGCCAGAAATGGCAGCAGGATGAGGGCAAACAGGATCGGGAAATTGGCCACTGGTGGTTGCGGTCGCTTCGTTTTCGGTCGAATTGAGGACAGCTACAGCATGTGTTCGACGATTCTGTCGAGCAATGACGGCTGAAAGCGGCGCAATATTCTTGCCGGCGCCTCGCGTGACGGCGGAACCGCGCATTGTAGGAAGCAGGTCTCGTTTCGGACCTGAAGCAGGCGTAACCGGAATGAAAACACCAAACGCATCGGACCGCGTCCTGGTTCTCGACGGGCACCCCGACGCCGGGTCGCTGTGCGGCGCACTGGCGACAACAGCGGCAAAAGCCGCCGAAGCCCGGGGGGCGGCGGTGAAGATCATCCGCCTGTCGGAGCTTGTCTTCGATCCGGTCCTCGTCGGCGGCTACCGGACACGGCAGACCATGGAGCCCGACCTCGTGACATTCCTCGAGGCGCTGCGCTGGTGCGATACGCTCATCCTCGTGCACCCGATGTGGTGGGGTGCGGCGCCGGCAAAACTCAAGGGCCTGATCGACAGGGTGTTCCTGCCGGGAATCGCGTTTGCCTATGAAGGCGACGGTCATTTCCCCAAAAAGCTGCTCGAAGGCCGCACGGCGCGGGTGCTGGTCACGACGGACACACCCGGCTGGTATCTGTGGCTGGGCTATCGCAACGGCTGGCTGAACACCCTGCGCCGCCAGATCCTCGATTTTGTCGGGCTGAAAGTCACGCGCATGAAGACGATCGGACCGATCCGCGGGGCAACGCCGCCCATGATCACCGGCTTTTTCGAGGCGGCACGGGCAATCGGCGACTGAGGCACAAACGCCGCGGCCGGCGCCGCCCGCTGCGTGTCGAACCACTTCGCGTTACCGGCACCCCGCCCTATCAAAATTGACTTTCGGTCATGTTGGCGAGACGCAACGGGAACCAGACTGCAAGTTGATGGTTAGCGCCTTCATGGGGACGCTCGTTATGAAGCCTGTAGTGTATCAACAGTTTGACCCATGTGTCGTCATGCCCGTGATCATGGTCGTCGAAGACGAGGTATTGATTCGTCTTTTCGTAGCAGACGCCCTGATCGAGGCGGGCTTCGACGTGATCGAAGCTTGCAGTGCCGACGAGGCACTGATTCTTCTTTCAACCGGCATCTTACCCGATCTGATTTTCTCCGATGTGAACATGCCGGGGACTGCCGATGGCCTCGACCTTGCCGCGCATATCAAGCAGGTCCACCCGCATTTGCCGGTCATCCTGACGTCGGGCGGTGTACCCGAGGACAGGTTGCGGGCGGCTGAACCGGTTGCGACGGTGATGAAGCCCTATACTGGCGCCGTGCTCCTCGACGTGATCGAACAGGTTCTGGGTGGACGCATTGCCGGACGCTGCTGACAATCAGCCGAATGACGCGTTTCTGATTGTCGTCGACGGGGATGTCATCGCCCGCCATGTGCTCGTCGAATATTTGCGCGACTGCGGCTATCAGGTCATTGCGGCAGCATCGACCGAAGAGGCCTTCACCGTTATCGGCAATGGCGACTATCCGGTTTCGGCACTGCTCTGCGCCCTGCCGGCGGTTGGCTCGCAAAGTGGCTTTCAACTGGCGCAGTGGGTTCGCGAACAGCATCCCGGCATCGACATCGTTCTGGCGGGGACGCTCGACGCCGCTGCCGAAGCGGCCTTCGACTTCTGCGAGGACAAGCCCCGTCTGACGCGCCCCTATGACCCGCCGGCGATTGTCGCGCGGATCCGGCTGATGCGCGAACAGCGGCGACAAGCGCTCGCCAGCGAGTGAATCGCCGGCGGCTCAGGCCGTGGCGCGAATCCGGGCGTGGCGAAAATGACCGACGATCAGCGGTATGGTCATATGCGGGACGGTCAACACCGCGAGAGTCATGAAGCTGCTCACGAACAGACCGGTGCTGATCATCGGGCCGCCCGTCAGCAGCAGGATCAGCGCCGCAATCCCGAGCCCACCCAGGGTCAGTGGAATGACCTCACCTCGCCACTGGCTGAAATTGCGCAGGCCAAGTTCATCGGCATGTTGGCGGAACTGCGCGGGGGAGTGGACGAGGCAGAAGAACAGCGCAAAACCGAACACCGGCGGCAGAAAAATCATCGCGGTGACGGCGCAGCCGAGCGCAATCGCTGCAGCGCGTCGCTGCGACTGAAACAGCATGAACGCGCCCACAGCCGCCACAGCAATCGCCATCGGCGCAGCCAGCAGCATGACCTCGGCAAGCGCTGCCGCCCTGCCGTCACCGGATAGCGTCACGAAAAGCGCGGCAAGCATTTCGCGATGCAGCAGCGCCGGCGCCGTCACAATGGCTGCGGCAATGCCACTGGCAATGAAGCGCGATCCGCAAGCGCGCCAATCCTCGGCGAAGTGAACAACGGCCATGACCAGAAAGGCAGCCAGGGCCGATAACGCCGACGCTTGCCAGACCAGATAGGTCAGGCCGGCCGCCAGAAGATAAAGCGCCACCAGCGCGATGGTTTGATGGCGGCCAAAACCGTTGCCGTTGCCGTTGCCATTGCCGTTGCCGTTGCCGCTGGCACGCCGCAAAAGCGCGATATCGAATGTGCCGTGCGGCAGGCCGACGACAAGAATGGCGGCCGACACAGAGGCGAGAACAGCCGGCGACGTCGTCAGCAACCCCGCCTGTGAAAACACCAGCGCCGCCAGTGTTACCAGCACCAGCACGGGCGATGGCACGATCGCAAGGTCATCGCTGCGGCTGGTCATCATCGATCCATAATCTGGTCAGCGCAAAGCCGGCAGGGCACGCATGCCCTGCCGGCCTGTTTCGCGCCTCTTATTCGGCAGGAACGGCGAGGGCCGGCTTGCCGGGTTCCCCATATTCGGCCGCCGACTTGCGGACAGCGATCATGTAGACGAGTATACCCACACCGACCTTGGCGACGAGATCGGCAATCGTGTAGCCGATCTGCACCCCGGTTTCGACTGCACCGCCGCCGAAGCTCGTGAACGGCAGCATGTAGACGATCGGGTAAAAGCCCCATGAGGCAAAGGTCAGCAGGCGGGCCTGCTTGATGAGGCCCTTTGCGCTTTCGGGCTGGCGTTCGATCGCTGCACCCAGGCCCTTGAACAGCTGCCAGACGACATAGAGGAACGGGATCGTCGACAGCGTGCCCCACAAGGCGCGCGTGCTGTTGTCGGTAGCGATTTCGCCGGGATAGCCGAGGATGATCATCAAGGCAGCGGCAAAGCCCAGGCTTGTCGCCTTCGAGACGGTCTCGCTGGCGGACAGACGCATGACCAGCACCAGCTCGATGAGCAACAGCGGCACCGTCAGCAGCCAGTCGACGTAACGATAGGCGTCGTTGAAGGCGACACCGCTGGCCGTGATGACGCCGTCGGTGAGCGAATAGGCCGACTGCCAGCTCTCGAAGATGCGGAAATAATGATAGGCAGCAATCGCCGTCACAAGACCCGTGATAGTCAGCGCAGTCTTGTAGGCATGGCCGACCTGCGACCGGCCCAGCCAGAAGAACAGGGTTCCGGCCGCCATTGATGCAAAAGTGAATGAAAATGCGTTATAAACCAGTAGATACTGGCTCGACGTGATTGTCTCCAAGTCGACCTCCAATGTCTGATGCACCGAAAAATCGATGCGATGCACAATGTGTCCAGTCGGCAGCATCCGGAACGTCCCGAATCTGGTCGGCCGCGACCACCGTCAACAGGGCGTTCGGCTTCCGATCCGAACGAAGTGTTGCCGGCGACTGCGGCGGTACATCGGCTCTTCAACGCATCCACGCCATACGGTCTTAAGGCCGTGTGACGTCAGAGCCCGGCTTCGACAGCGACGCGAATGGCGTCGGCGACATTGGAAGTCTGCAATTTCGCCAGCAGCAGCGACCGGTGCATCTTGACGGTCTTTTCGCTCAGCGACAGATCATGGGCGATCTGCTTGCTGCGGTGGCCGGCAGCGATCTGCTGCAGGATTTCGCGCTGCCGCGGCGTCAGCGCCTTGACGCGCTCGACGGCAAGATGATGGCGGTTGCTGTTCGGGCCGACATCATCGTCGTGCAATTCGACCTGGGAGCCGAGGAAGTATCGGAGCGCGCCCTGCGCATCGAAGACCGGCGCCACCAGCACGGCGTTGCGGAACGGCGTGCCGCAGCGTTTGTAGTTCAATATCTCGACAAGCACCGGCCGCTGCTGGCGAACACCGTCGCGAATGCGTTCCGTCAGCCAGGGCTCCGTCGCCGGGCCGGCGAGAAACTTGCAATTGCGCCCAATGATCTCGTCTTCCGAATAGCCGGTCAGCGTGCAGAAAGCCCGGTTGGTTGCCACGATCGGGTTGTCAGGCAACTGCGGATCGCTGATTACCGCCGCAATCGGGCTGAACCTGATGGATTCGATCAGGCCGCCATCGAGCGTGTCATAGGTATCGAGCATTGGTTCATGGCCTTCGGACGGCCTTATGTGCCGCCGATCAAGCACTGGCGTCATCGCCGCGCCTGCCTCGTATCATTGTAAATCACGCTCGTTTCAATGTGGCGCGTTGCCCTTGGCAATCGCCCGGCGCTAATAGCGGCACCATGCCAGGCCAGCCCCCGAAGCCGGAAAAGCCCCGGCGCTTGCGCCATGTTTACAGGTCGGTCGAGGTCGTTGGCTGGGGCGGCAGGATTCGAACCTACGAATGCCGGTACCAAAAACCGGTGCCTTACCGCTTGGCGACGCCCCAACGAGAACGGGCACCTAAGTGACTGGCGGGAGCACGGCAACCCAAAAGCGACACGCGCATTGCCGCAGCCAGCAAATCGGGAACGCTATTCGGCCGGTGAGCCTTCGATCGCCGGCACTCTCATCGCAACGATGATCGCCACATAGGCCACCAGCGTGCCGACCAGCCACAACAGGCCGCTGCCCTGCAGCAGCAGCGCCCCGGCATTGGGAACCGCCACCAGTGCCAGATAGAAGAAAAGGCCATGCGGCCAGCCCATGCGGGCGTGGATATGGTGGTGGAGGTGATCGCGATCGGCATCGAAGGGCGAACGGCCGTTGAGCTTGCGCACCACCATCAGCCGGATGGTATCGAACACCGGCACCGCGAACAGCAAGGCCACATCATCGGCCGCCATCGCCGAGCCGGGTGCATTATAGACACCGATCGCCGCCAGGCCGAACATCGCCGACACGGCATAGCTGCCACCGTCACCCAGAAACAGCCGGCCTGCCATATTGTAACCCCAGATGACGACAAGCCCGGCAGCGGTTGCGGCAAGCGCCGGCCACAAGACAGGCGGGGCATAAAAGGTAAGCACCGCCGTCCAGACCAGCGACATGCCGATGACAATGCCATTCTTGCCATCGGCCATGTTGACGGCGTTCATCAGGCCGACCAGGCAGACAAGGGTGAAGGTCACCCCCGCGGCGGCACCGAGATCGAAGGTCTGGCCCAAACCGGCAAAATAAAGCTCTGCAAGACGGAAATGCGGCGCCAGCAGGATGATGGGCAGGAACACGCCCGCCGCGGCCAGCAGGCGCCGGACCGGGGACAGATGCGATCGATCATCGCGCAGGCCGACCGCGAACATCGCGGTAACCGCGGCGGCAAGCCACATCATGTCCGATTCGCGCGCCAGATAGCCGGCAAAAAGCAGCCCGCCGACTGACGCCAGTGAAACAGCGATCCCACCGACAAGTGGAGTCGTTCGGGCATGGAGCTTGCGGCCGCCGTCGGGGGCATCGAGCAGACCGAGGGCAACGCCAATTCGCATGGCGTTGCTGCCAACCATCACCGCAACGATGACACCGAAAGTGGCGGCCAGTAAAAGCGTCGGAGTAAACATCCGTTCTCTTGTTTCTCGTGCACCAAAGTGTACGCGGCTGCTTTAGGCGCGAAGCACGGCACCTTGCAAGCGCAGCATGTGGAACGAAAAGGGTTATAGTTCATGACAGTGCTGGTGACCGGCGCCGCTGGCTTCATCGGAGCGCATGTGGCGCGGGCCTTGCTGAACCGCGGCGAGAAAGTGTTTGGTATTGATAATCTTAATGATTATTACGCGCCCGACCTCAAGCGCGCACGGTTGGACAGGCTGGTCGGCGCTTCGTCGGGTTTCACCTTCCAGGCTGTCGATTTTGCCGATTCCGCAGCCCTGATCGGGGCCATCGGCAGTGAGTCGATCACACATATCGTCCATCTCGGTGCCCAGGCCGGGGTCCGCTATTCGATCGATAACCCGCGCGCCTATGTCCATAGCAACCTGGTTGGCCAGCTGGAATTGCTGGAGCTTGCGCGCACGCTTGCGGTTCGACACTTCGTCTATGCGTCGTCGTCATCGGTCTATGGCGATACCGCCGTCCTGCCCCTCGATGCCGAGGCGCGTGCGGACCACCCGGTATCCTTTTACGCCGCGACCAAGAAATCCAACGAGTTGATGTCCGAAAGCTATGCGCATCTTTACCGCCTGCCGATGACAGGCCTGCGCTTCTTCACGGTCTATGGCCCCTGGGGCCGGCCCGACATGGCCTTGTGGCGGTTCGTCGAGCGCATTTTCGCTAGCCAACCACTGCCGATCTACAACCATGGCCGAATGCGGCGCGACTTCACCTATATCGACGATATCGTCGCTGGCGTCCTCGCAGCGGTCGATCGCCCGCCGGCCGATGATGGCTTGGCCAAGCCCGGCGGCAGTCACAGCCCCCACGCCCTCTACAATCTCGGGAACGACAATCCCGAAGAGCTCGGCGCGCTGGTGGCGCTCATCGGCGAGGCCTGCGGCCGCACGCCGGTCCTCGATTATCTGCCGATGCAGGCCGGCGACGTGACCGCCACCTGGGCCGATATCGGCCCAGCCCGGCGCGACCTCGGCTATGACCCGGCGACGCCGCTACGGGTCGGGGTACCGGCCTTCGTCGACTGGTTTCGTGCTTATACGGGTGCTGGCTGACCGCCCGGGCGACGCGCCGCGAGCAGGCGCCGCGCCGCCTCGACATGGAGAACTTCGACCATCTTGCCGGCATGGGTGGTCACCCCCCTGCCCGCCGCCAGGCCGTCTTCATAGGCGGCGATCAGCGCTTCGGCCTCGGCGATTTCGTCAGCGCTCGGTGAAAACACCGTGTTGCACAGCGGCACCTGTGATGGGTGAACCAGCGATTTGCCATCGAAGCCGAGCATCCGCCCCTGCTCCGCTTCGGCAGTGAAGCCGGCATCGTCGCGGATCTCGGTGAACACCCCGTCGATGGCGAGAATGCCGGCGGCGCGGGCGGCAACGACGATCGCCGACAGGCTGTAGAGCAAGGGTGTCCGCGCCGGATCGGGGCGGCAATTCAGATCCTTGGCGAGATCGGCCATGCCGGCGAGCAGCGCCGTCACGCCGGGCACCGCAGCAATCTGCGGTGCCGCGATCACCCCGGCGGGCGTCTCGATCATCGCCCAGACAGGCGTGCCGCCGGCCGCTGCCACGGCTTCGGCAGCGATCGCCGCGCTGCCCACCTTGGGGACGACAATCGCCGCCACACCGGCAGCACGGGCCGCGGCAAAGTCATCGGCGCTCCACGGCGTCCCGATGGCATTGACGCGCATCAGCATCATGCGTTCGCCCCAGCCGCCGGCGGCCAGCGCGGCAACGGCAGCGGCGCGGGCCGCCGGCTTGGCGTCGGGCTGCACGGCGTCCTCGAGGTCGAGAATGATGCAATCGGCCGCCAGCGTCCGCGCCTTGGCGATCGCGCTTTCACGATTTGCCGGCAGATAAAGCACCGATCGTCGTGCTGCGACTTTCTCGACCATCCCATGCTCCCGATTCGATTTCTGCCGGCTATTGACGCTATAGATGCAGGCCATTCTGTCGGAGCAACACCCGTGATCCTTGGCACCTTCGCTGGCGTTTTCCTGCTGCTGGTCCTCGCTGCCCTGTTCAAGGCGATCGTCGTCGTCCGCCAGGGCCATGAATATACGCTCGAACGCTTCGGCCGCTTCACCACGACGCTGCGGCCGGGGTTCAGCCTGATCGTGCCCTTCGTCGACAGGATTGGCCGCCGGATCAACATGATGGAGCAGGTTCTCGATATTCCGGGACAGGAGATCATCACCAAGGACAATGCCATTGTCGGCGTCGATGGGGTGGTTTTCTACCAGGTGCTCGATGCCGCCAAGGCTGCCTATGAAGTGTCCGATCTCTATTCGGCGGTAGTCAATCTGACGACGACCAACCTGCGCACCGTCATGGGCTCGATGGACCTCGATGAAACGCTGTCGCAGCGCGACTCCATCAACGCCCGGCTGCTGACCGTCGTCGATGCCGCAACCAACCCCTGGGGCCTCAAGGTCACTCGCGTCGAATTGAAGGACATCCGCCCGCCTGCCGACATCGTCACGGCAATGGGCCGGCAGATGAAGGCGGAGCGCGAAAAGCGCGCCAACATCCTCGAAGCCGAAGGCCTGCGCGCCTCCGAGATCCTGCGTGCCGAAGGCGCCAAGCAATCGCAGATCCTGCAAGCCGAAGGCCGGCGCGAAGCCGCCTTCCGCGATGCCGAAGCCCGGGAGCGCGCCGCCGAGGCCGAAGCCAAGGCAACGACGATGGTCTCCGCTGCCGTCGCCGGCGGCGATCCACAGGCGCTCAACTATTTCGTCGCGCAGAAATATGTCGATGCGATGCAGGCCTTCGCCACCTCGCCCAATTCCAAGACGGTATTCATGCCCTTCGAAGCGTCGGCGCTTGTCGGCAGCCTTGGCGGCATCGGCGATCTTGTTCGCGCCGTCCGCCCCGATGCCGACGCCCCAATATCGCCGCAGACATCCCCGCAGCCTTCGCCGCCGCGCCGCAAGATGCCCTTCGAATGATCGCGATCCTCAATCCCTGGGGCTGGGCGATTCTCGCCGTCATCCTTGCCGGCGCCGAACTTGCCCTGCCTGGCGTCTTCATGATCTGGCTGGCATGCAGCGCCGCCGCCACGGCCGTCATCGCCGCCCTGCTGCCCATCGCCTGGGAAGCGCAGCTGGTGATTTTCGCCGGCCTGTCGATCCTTGCCGTCATCATCGGCCGCAGCCTGTTCGGCGAGGACGTGTCTCAACCTGCCGATCCGGGCCTCAACCGGCTGGGTGACCGACTGCTCGGCACCCGCGTGACCGTGACCGAGGCCTTCCACAATGGCCGCGGGCGGGTGCAGCTCGGCGATTCGGCCTGGGCCGCCGAAGGGCCCGACCTGCCCGCCGGCGCCCGCGCCCGCATCGTCGGAGTCGAGGGCGCGACGCTGCAGATCGAAGCGGACTAAAGGGCCTCCGGCGACCGGGGCCGGCTGCCCCGGACCCCATTCGTTTTGGGTGCATCCGCAAAAAGGGGTCTGGGGCTACGGGCCCCAGCCGCCGGAGGCACCCTATTCCTCCTCCCACCCCGCCAGCTTGCCCCGCAGCTTGCCCAACGCTGCCTTCTTGATCTGGCAGACCCGCGCCGCCCCGACGCCGAGCACCTGGCCGATCTCCTCGAGGTTGAGCTCCTCGACAAAATACAGCTGCAGCACCATCCCTTCACGCTCCGGAAGGGTCTTCACGGCAGCGGCAATCGCCTTTTGCATCGTTCGCGATTGCAGCTGGTCATGGGCGTCGGGGCTGTCATCGGCGAACCAGTCGCTGTGATCGGAATAGACCTCGTCGATCGATTCGAACTGCGCCGAATGGGTGACCGCCATGCCGGCGCGATAGACTTCGACGGTGATTTCCAGCTTTTCGGCCATTTCGGCGTCGGTCGCCGGGCGGCCGAGCAGGCCTTCGAGGCTCGATCGCACCTGCCCCCATTCGCGCCGCCGGCGCATCGCCGATCGCACCAGCGTCGCGCCTTTACGCAACTGGTCGATCATCGCGCCGCGAATACGCATCGTTGCATAGGTGGCAAAGGCGGCATGGCCACGATCCTCGAAGGTCCGCGCCGCCTCGACCAGGCTGACCATGCCGATCTGGACCAGATCGTCGACCTCGACCGCCGACGACACCCGGCCATGGACGTGCCAGGCGATCTTGCGCACCAGCCCCATGTGCGAGGCGACGAGGCGTTCCGGGTCGGTGCGGGCGAGCCGTTGCGGCGCGTAGAGCGCCGGATCGAGACCGAGGCGAGCGTCCATGAGATCAGGCTCCTTGGATGAGAGACGGGGTATTCGTTCCGCCGACCACAGCGACCACATCGATCGTCCGGTCGTCGGGGATTTCGCTGAAAGCGAGGACCACGGGCTGCGGCAGCCGCACCCGCAGCAAGGCCCAGAGGTGGCGGCGCACCAGCGGCACGGTGACGATGGCAAAGCGCCGGCCTTCGGCAACCAGCGGCTGGGCGGCGGCGGAAACCGCCTCCCCCACCCGCGCGCCGAGATCGGGATCGAAAGGCCAGGCCGAGCCCGGTGCCGCGCGGACGGCGCTGGCGAGCAGCTGTTCGAGCGCCGGATCGAGGGCGATGGCCGTCACGGGCTCGCGCAAGGCGGCGAGCGTCTGGACGATGGCGGGCCCCAGCGCCGGGCGGATGATCTCCGCCAGTTCGGCCGGATCGGTGGCGCGCTGGGCATTGGCGACAAGCGCTGCAATGATACTGCGGGTATCGCGTACCGGCACGCCTTCCTCGACCAGCCGCTGGAAAACGCCGGTCACCGTGGCAAGCGGCATCAGCTTGGGCACCAGCGCCCCCGCCAGCGCCGGCGCGGTTTCCGCCAGCGCGTCGAGCAGCGCCTGAACCTCGTCCTGGCCGATCAGGCGATGGGCATGCGCCAGCAACAGATGGTTGAGATGCGTCCCGATGACCGACGCTGCATCGACGACGGTATAGCCTGCCGCCGTCGCCAGATCGGCATCGTCGGGCGAAATCCAGCGCGCCGGCAGGCCGAAGGCCGGATCGGTGACCGGGCGGCCTTCGATGGTCGCCGATACCGGCCCGGCCTCGATCGCCAGCATATCGTCGGGGAACGCCAGATCCTCCCCCACCGTCACCCCGCCCACGGCGATGCGATAGGCAAAGGGTGCCAGCGCCAGATCATCGCGCACCCGCACCGGCGGCAATACAAAGCCGAGCTGTTTCGACAGCTGCCGGCGGATGCCGGTGATGCGCGCCATCAGCGGGGCGCGCTTCGCCTCGTCGACCATCGGCACCAGCCCGAAACCGATATCGAGGCTGGCAGCGGCGGTATCCGATACCTCGGCCCAGTCGATCGTGCTGGGCGCCACCGCTTCGGCCGGCGTCGCCAGCGGGGCTGCGGCCGGGCGCAACCGCCAGGCGATATAGCCTGCCCCCAGCGCCGCCGGCAGGATGATCGGCACCGGCATTCCCGGCAACAGCGCCAGCAGCGCCAGGATCACCGCCACCGGCAACCAGTTGCCTGCGCCCGAAAACTGGCTCGTCACCTGCCCCGCCAGATCCTGTTCGGTGCCGACGCGCGTCACCACCATGGCGGCTGCAATCGACAGCAGCAGCGCCGGCACCTGCGCCACCAGCCCATCCCCGATGGCGAGCAGCAGATAGACCCGCGCCGCCTCGCCCAGCCCCAGGCCATGGCTGACAGTGCCCAGGATCAGCCCGCCGATGATGTTGATGGCGAGGATGAGGACGCCTGCCACCGCATCGCCCTTCACGAACTTCGACGCGCCATCCATGGAGCCGTGGAAATCGGCTTCGGTGGTGACTTCCAGCCGCCGGGCGCGGGCTTCGTCGGCACTGAGCAGCCCGGCATTGAGATCGGCATCGATCGCCATCTGCTTGCCCGGCAGCGCATCGAGGGTGAAGCGCGCCGCGACTTCGGACACCCGCCCGGCGCCCTTGGTGATGACGACAAGGTTGATGATCATCAGCACGGCAAAGACGAAGATGCCGACGACATAGTCGCCGCCGACAAGGAACGCCCCGAAGGCCTCGATGACATGGCCGGCAGCCGCCGTGCCTTCATGGCCATGGACCAGGACGACGCGGGTGGACGCGACGTTGAGCGAGAGCCGGAGCAGCGTGGCGAACAGCAGGACCGTCGGGAAAGCCGAGAAATCGAGCGGTTTTCTGGTGTTGATGGCGACCATCAGCACGATCAGCGACACCCCGATGTTGAGGATGAAAAACAGATCGAGCAGCACCGCCGGCAGCGGCACGACCATCAGCATGACGAGTAGCAGGATGGCCACAGGCAGCAATGTGGCGCGCGGGTTGAAGCCGCCGGCAAGTGTGCGCAGGGTGGTGAGCGCCGCCATGGTCAACCGCCAAGCTCGGCAAGCAGCATGTACGCCATGCGCGCCCGGCCCTGGACCTCGCCGGCTGCGGGCGCGGCGGCAACAAGCAGCGGCGCCGGGCGACGGGCCGCGGGCGCCTGGCCTTCGATCCTGGCGGCAAAGCGCGCGTAAATCTCGGCGAGCGACCTGGCGCTGCCATCGCGGGCATAGAACACGCTGCGGTTCGCCGCCGCTGCCGCCGGCAATAGCGTTGCCGCCGCGGCGCCGGGGGTCGCCGCCAGGCCGCGCAGGAACCGCGCCGCGCCGCCGGGCCCCAGAAAATGCGCCATATACAGATCGGTCGCGCCCGCTGCGCGCCCCAGCCGGCGTTCGAGCGCGGCGCCATTGTCCCGGGCGAATTCGCCGGCCATGAGTGCGGCTGCTTCGGCATTGTCGCGAAGCCCCAAAATCGTCGCCCGCGCCGCGCTGCCGGCGCCGGCGGCACCGCTGGCAATCGCTTCCGCCGCCCAGCCCAGCCCGTGCGCCGCGCCATGCTTACGAACGGTTTCGAGCCAGGTCGCGCTGGTGAACTGGTACAACCCGCGCGCACTCGACGTTTTCGCCTGGGCGTGCGGGTTCAGCCCGGATTCGACCCGCGCCTGCGCCATCAGATAGGCAAAATCGGTTCCCGTCCGTGCCGCGGCGGTGCGGATGGCGGTGCCAACGTCGGCGCGGATGGCGGCGCCGGCCTCGGCAAGCGCCCCCGCCGCCAGCCCGCCAATGATGTTGGCCCCCGTCACCGCCGTCATCCGGCCCAGCGGCCGTTGCGGCCATAGGTCAACGGCGCCGGCTTGCCGGCGATGGCCTGCACATTGGCGAGGCGCTTCTCGACGCTCACCAGCTTGGCCCGCGCCCGCAGCATCGCTTCGGCATTCAAATCGCGCGCCGCCTCAAGCAGCGCCCGTGGCGGCGGGTTGCCGGCGCTGACATCGGCATGGACCGCGCGGAGCGCCGCCAGCTTCTCGGCTGTCGCCACCTCGATGGCCGCTGCATCCTCATCGGCAAGCGCTGCCAGCTCGGCACGGATTGCCGCCGCCAGCCGGCGGGTGCTGGCGTGACTGTCGTCGGCAGCGCTGTCAGCGCTGGTCACCGGCCGGTGCTGCCCGCTTCAAGGGCGATCATCCGCGCGGCGATGGCATCCGGGTCGGGCTTGTAGCTGCCGGCGGCAATGGCGGCGCGCAGCGCTTCGATACGGGCGCTGTCGACCGGCGGCTGTGCTGCCATGGTGCGAACCAGCTGCCCGGCATTGCCGACGCTGTCACGACTGGCCGCCGCAGCCGGCAAGGCTGCCGGCCGCGGTGCCTGCCCTGCCGCTGCGACTGGTGGGCGAGAAATCGGGCCGCCCCTGCCAATGGTGTCGATCATCTTCTGCTCCCTTTGCTCGGCCGCGGTGATTTCGGCCCCAACGCGCTTAACGGCCGTTCACCATGTCGCTTAAGGCCGTCAGTGCAGCCGCACGCGGCCATCGGCATCGATGATGCCATTGAGCCGCCGCCCGCCTGCCACCGGGCGAAGGGGCACCCGGCCGTCCCTCGAATCGCCATCGGCAACGGCATCGAGGGCAATGACAAAGCCCGCCCCCGCCACTTCAAGGCTGATCCGGTCGCCGCGCCGGATCGCCGGTGCGGGGTTGCGCGCGGCAGCCGGCACCGGCTCGGCCGCCAGGCCGGCCCCCGTAGCGGCCCCGCCGCCAACCGGCACGAACACCCGCCATTCCGGGCCAGCGCAGTGCACGACGACGCTGCGGCCACCCGGGCCCCAGCTGAAATCGGGGCGGTCGCACGCCGGCAACAGCAGCCGCGGATCGACCAGCGCCGTCTGGCCGGCAAAGCGCTCGACCTGACGCTGCAAGGCCGCCGGCGCCATCAGCGCTGCGGCGCTGCCCATCATCATTAAAGCCATCAAGGCCATCGGTCGTTACTCCACTCGGGTTCACCCCAGCCAAGCAAGAAGCGGGCCATCTGCCGGCACCATGGCGAGCGCAGCGAAAGCGGCAGCCGGGCCGGCAGCTTCGTGCCGCCGTCCGGCAAGTCCTTGCCGCTCGAGCTGCGAAACCCCGGCCTCACCCCCTATAGAAGCGGCTTGGCACGGGCCTTGCAAAGCTGGCGGCATGACTGGCCCCGATCTCATCGACCGCCACCTCGGCATCCACGCCACGGCGCTCAGGCTGCGCTCGCAGCGCCTCGACATCCTTGCCGGCAACATCGCCAATGCCGCGACCCCGGGCTTCAAGGCCCGCGACATGGATTTCAAGGCGGCGCTGGCAGAGGCCGGCAATGCCGGTGGCAGCATCGCACCGGCAGGGACGTCGCTGCGCTACCGCATCCCCGTCCAGGTCTCGCTCGACGGCAACACCGTCGAGCTTGCCACCGAACAGACGGCCTTTGCCGAAAACGCTGTCCAGTATCGCGCCTCGCTCAGCTTTCTCACCGGGCGCATCCAGAGCCTGATGGCCGCGCTGAAGGGCGGCGAATGATGCCGTCCTCTGTGTCGTCCGGGTTCGATACCTTCAGCATCGCTCGCCGCGCCATGGCGGCGCAGCTGGTGCGGCTCAACACCATCGCCTCCAACCTCGCCAACGCCGGCGCTGTCGCAGGCAGCGCCGACACCGCCTATCGCGCCCTGCGCCCGGTGTTCGCCACGCGCTACGCCGGCGGCACCGCCACAGTCGATGCCACCTCGGTGGAGCGCACCGGCACGCCCGAAAAGCGCAGCGAGCCCAACCACCCCCTTGCCGACGCCGAGGGCAATGTCTGGACCGCCGCGGTCGATCCCAACCAGGAGCTTGTCGAAATGGTCGAAACCCAAAGGCAGTACGCCAACAACGTCGAAGTTCTGAGCACCGCCAAGGCGCTGGCGCTCGATACGCTGCGGCTGGGGCGCTGAGCATGAGCATCAACCCCGTCAGCAGCATTCGCAGCATCGAACCCGGCGCGCCCAAGGCCCCCAAGAAGACGCTCGATCAGTCCGATTTCCTCGCACTGATGAGCGCCCAGCTGAAGAACCAGGACCCGACCAAGCCCGTCGATAACACCGAATATGTCGCCCAGATGGCGCAATTCTCCGCCCTGTCCGGCATCACCCAGAGCAACGACGCTCTTGGCCAGATTATCGGCCGTCTCGATCGGCTTATCGCCGCCACTTCACCCGCCAAAGGAGCAGATGCATGAGCTTTTCGACATCGATGTCGGGCCTTAACGGCGCCCAGACCGAATTGGCGACGACCGCCAACAATATCGCCAATGCCGGCACCAATGGCTTCAAGCGCAGCCGCGTCGCCTTTGGCGACATCATCGCCACCACACCCCTGCAGAATTCGGCACGCGCCATCGGCTCGGGCACCTATGTCCGGTCGATTGCCCAGCAATTTCAGCAGGGTGCCATCGAAACTTCGGACAATACGCTCGATCTGGCGATTTCCGGCCAGGGCTTTTTCACCGTCAAGTCGGGCCAGGGCGATGCCGAAACCAGCTTCACCCGCAACGGCGCCTTCGGAGTCGATGCCGACCGCTTTGTCGTCGATGGCGGCGGCCGGCGGCTGCAGCTGTTTCCGACCACCACCGATGGCAGCGTGCTGACCACCGATCTCGGCTCGACGATTGCCGCGCGGCTGCCGCTGACCTCGGGCGACCCCAGGCCGACCAGCCTCATCAAGCTCGCTGTCAACCTGCCAGCCAGTGCCACGATCATCCCCGACCAGCCCAACTGGACCCCCGCCACCCCCTATGCCTTTGATCGCAACGACCCGGCGACCTTCAACAATTCGACCTCGACGACGATCTTCGATTCGCTCGGCAATCCGGTGCCCGCCGACATCTATTACATCAAGACCGCGGCGCCGACGCCGGGCCTGCCGACGCATGAGTGGACGGCGCGGGTGTTCGTCGGCCCCACCGAAATGCAGATTTCCGGCACCCCCGGCATCGCGATGAGCTTCGATGCCAATGGCGACCTGTCGGCGCCGCTGGCCCCCATTGTTTTCGATCCCTTCACCCTGCCCGGCGGCGGCGTCACCACCGGGCTGGCGCTCGATCATGGAGTCGCCACCACCCAGGTCGCGGGGCTGTTCGCGCGCACCACCGTGGAGCAGGACGGCTTTGCCGCCGGCCAGCTCGAGAGCGTCATCGTCGATGGCAGCGGCACCGTGCGCGCCAGCTATTCCAACGGCGAGGTGCAGACGCTGGGCAAGGTGGCGATCGCCAATTTCGCCAGCTCGCAAGGGCTTAAGGCCAGCGGCGACGCCCGTTACGTCGCCACCCCGGCTTCGGGCGCCGCGATCACCGGCGAGGCCGGGCGCGCCGGGCTCGGCAGCGTGCGATCGGGCAGCCTCGAGCGCTCCAATGTCGATCTGACCGCCGAACTCGTCGGGCTGATCACCGCGCAACGCAATTTCCAGGCCAATGCAAAGGCGATGGAGACCGATTCAACGCTGCTCCAGACCATCATCAACATCCGGCAGTAATCGGGTCTCAACGCAATCGGGGAAGTGACCGTGACGATGCGAATTTTGTCGATCAGCAAGGAGCAAGGAGGGCGCGATGCAGCGCATCGCAACCGACGCGGCGACGCTGCTGGACGGCAAAAGGCGCATCGCCGCGCAGCGGTCGCCCGCAGGGCGATCCCGGTTGCTTACCCGGTTGGGTTGAGACCCTAATGGATCGCCTGATCTACACGGCGCTGACCGGGCTGGTGGCGCGCTCGCGCTCGCAAGCGGTGACGGCTAACAATCTCGCCAACGCCCAGACAACGGGCTTTCGCCGCGAGATCATCGCTGCCGAAGGCCGGTATCTGAGCGGCGGCGCCATGCCGTCCCGCGCCCAGGCGGGCGCTTCCAGCGTCGCCACACCCCGGGAAGCCGGCAAGATCACCGCCACCGGCAGGCCGCTCGACATCGCGCTCGGTGGCAATGCCTGGCTCGCCATCCAGGGGCCTGTCGTCGCCGGCAATGCGACCGAAGCCTATACGCGGCGCGGCGACCTCAGCGTCAGCACCAGCGGCGTCCTCCAGAACGGCGATGGCAAGGCAGCGCTGAACAGCAATGGCGTGCCGGTCACGGTCGCCGCCGGCGCCACCCTCGGTATCGCCCCCGATGGCAGCCTGTCGGCGCGGATCGGCGGCATCGACACCAACATCGGCCGGTTGAAGCTCGTCGCCGGGCGCGACCTCGAAAAGGGCGCCGACGGCATGTTCACCACCAGGGAGCCGCTGCCGGTCGACCCCGACGCCCGCCTCGCCACCGGCGCGCTCGAGGCGTCGAATGTCCAGACCGCCGGCGCGCTCGCCGAGCTGGTCGAGGAGTCGCGCGGTTTCGAGGTCAACGCCCGGCTGCTGACCATCGCCCGGGACATGGATGAACGCACCGCCCGCCTGATGACATTCGATTCGAACTGAAGCCCACAAGTCACTCGAATCAAGGAGATGAACGCATGACCAGTGCCTTGCAGATCGCCCGGTCGGGGCTCGATGCCCTTGACCAGAAGATGCGAACGATCTCGAACAACCTTGCCAACGTCAACACCACCGGCTTCAAGCGCGACCGCGCGGCGTTCGTCACGCTGATGTACCAGGACCCGCGCCAGGCCGGCACGCCTTCGGGTGCCGACAGCCAATATGCGACGGGACTGGGCACCGGCACCGGGGTGCGCGTGACCGGCACCGAGCGGATCCACACCCAGGGCTCGCTCAACCAGACCGACAACGCCCTCGATCTTGCCATTGAAGGCGAAGGCTTTTTTGCTGTCGTGCTGCCCGATGGCAGCCAGGGCTATACCCGCGACGGCTCGTTCAAGCTGTCGGCAACCGGCGAGATGGTAACCAATTCGGGGCTGCGGCTGGCGCAGCCGATCACCATCCCCGATGGCGCCCAATCGGTGACGATCGCGCCCGATGGCATCGTCTCGGTGACGCTGCAGGGCCAGGCGGTGCCGGTGGAGGCCGGGCAGCTCCAGATCAGCCGCTTCCTCAACCCCGCCGGCCTCGATCCGCGGGGCGACAATATCTACACCGAAACCGCCGCCAGTGGCGCTGCCCAGACCGGTGTCCCCGGGGCGGAAGGCGCCGGCAGCGTCCGGCAGGGTGCGCTCGAAGGCTCCAACGTGTCGACGGTGCAGGAGCTGGTCGACATGATCGAGACCCAGCGCGCCTATGAGGTCAACGCCAAGGTGATCAGCGCCGCCGACGAAATGTCGAAATATGTGACGCAAAATGTCTGATCTCCGCCCCCGTGACGCCTTCACCCTGGCGGCGATCCTCACCCTCGCCTTTTCGGTCAACGGCTGCGCCGAGGAAGGCTTCGGCCGCGCCCCCGGCATTGCCGCGACGCTGCCCCTCCCGCCACCCGGCCCGCCGCCCGCTGCGCCGCCAGCCAATGGCAGCCTGTACAATGCCGCCAGCTTCAACAGCCTCGCCGGCGATCGCCGCGCCCGGCGGGTCGGCGACCTGGTGACGATCCTGCTGGTGGAGCGCACCCAGGCGCGCAAGTCCGCCACCGCCAATTCCGGCCGCGACAGCAATACGGCGCTCAGCCTGCCCGATGCCCTGCCCTTCTCGCTGCTCGCCAAGGGCCTCACCTCCGGCGGCAGCAAGCAGAGCTTCAAGGGCGCCAGAACAGCGGCACAGGACAACCAGCTTTCGGGCGAGTTGACCGTGACCGTGGCGCAGGTGCTGCCCGGCGGCGTTCTGAAAGTGGCAGGCGAAAAGCGGCTGACGCTCAACCGCGGCGAGGAACAGGTGCAACTGACCGGGCTGGTCCGCATCGATGATCTTCGCCCCGACAACAGTGTGGCCTCCACCCGCGTTGCCGATGCCCGCATCCGCTATTCCGGCACCGGCCAGATCGCCGACCAGAGCCGCCAGGGCTGGCTTTCCCGTTTCTTTGCAAAGGTCGCACCGCTATGATCGACATGCCGCTTTCGCCGCCGCTGACCCGCCTCGACAGACCGCGCCCGCGTCTGTTTCGGGTGCATTGGCCCCAAATCCGCTGGCCCACCCGCGCCGTGCTGGTGGTCTGGACGTGCATGCCGCTGTTCGCGGCGCAATTGATGCTGCTCAGCATCCTGCTTGCGCAATGAGACAATTGCCGGGCGATGATCTCGAACTGCTCGAGCTCGAGCTGCGATGGGGGCCGGCAACAGGTGCACCGCGGCGCCCGAAGCGCTTTGTCGCCGACAGGACGACGGGGGCCACGGCGCCATTGCCCGACGATTGGCAACGGACGCTGTCCGCCTATCCGATCCGCGGTCCGCTGGCCTATCGCCCGGCGCCCAGGCCGTTGGTCGGGCGCTGGCAGGTCGCGCTTGCCGCCGTGCTGGCGCTGCTGTTCGGCAGCGTCTTCGCCACGGCTCCGGCGCGGGCCGAGCGCATTAAGGACATCGCCCGCTTCGCCGGCGTGCGTGCCAATGCGCTCACCGGCTATGGCGTCGTCGTCGGGCTCAGCGGCACCGGCGACCAGAACCTCGAATTCACCATCCAGTCGCTCAAATCGGCCACGGCGCGATTGGGCGTGCTGCTGCCGCCAGGCGTCTTGCCCCAGCTCAAGAACGCCGCCGCGGTCATGATCACCGCCGAACTGCCGCCCTTTGCCAAGCCCGGACAGCGCCTCGATGTCACCGTGTCGGCGCTCGGCCAGGCCAAGTCATTGCGCGGCGGCACGCTGCTGCTGGCGCCGATGCAGGGCGCCGATGGGGAAGTCTATGCCCTGGCGCAAGGCAATCTCGCCGTCGGCGGCTTTGGCGCGGAAGGCAAGGACGGGTCCAAGATCGTCGTCGGCACGCCGTCATCGGGCCGCATCCCCGGCGGTGCCAGTGTCGAGCGCGCCATCGCCTCGCCCTTTGCCGGTGCCGATGCCCTGCGGCTCGACCTCAACGAACAGGATTTCAGCGCGGCGCGGAGCGTCACCAACGCCATCAACACGGCCTTCGGCAACCTTGCCAGCACCGATGATGCCGCCACCATCAGCATCCGCGCGCCGGTGGAAACCGCCGCCCGCATGGCACTGGCGGCATCGATCGAAAGCCTTGAAGTCGGGCTGGCGCCGCCGCCGGCGCGAGTCATCGTCAACGCCCGGACCGGAACCGTCGTCATCGGCGGCGAGGTCCGCATCCTGCCGTCCGCCGTGGCGCATGGCAATCTGACGGTGCGGATTACCGAGAACCAGCAAGCCAGCCAGCCCGGCGGCTTTGCCGGCCGCACCGCGATCACCCAGCAATCCAATGTCGAAGCCGGCGAAGCGCCGAGCCGGATGCAGCTGTTCGACCCCGGGGCGCGGTTGGGCGACATCGTCGATGCCGTCAATTCGCTGGGGGCGGCGCCGGGGGACCTTGTCGCCATCCTCGAAGCGCTCAAGGCCGCCGGCGCCTTGCGCGCCGAACTGGTGGTGATCTGATGGACCTCACCCCGCGCCCGCTCGCCTTGCCTCGGGTCCGGACGGACTGGGCACTGGCACCGCCGCGCCCAGCGGCCCGCGATGATGCCGAGATTGCCCGCCAGTTCGAAACGATCATCGCCGAAACCCTGCTTCGCTCGGCCCGCGCCGCGTCGTTGGGCGATGACAGCTTCGCCGCATCGGCCGGTGGCGACGACATTCGCGCCACCATCGACCATGCCCGCGCCGAAGCCATTGCCCGCGCGGCGCCCTTGGGCATTGCCCGGCTGCTCGCCGCAGACGCCCGGCGGTGAACGATCTGCTCGCCATCGGCGCGGCCGGCGTGCGTGCTTTCCAGGCCGCGCTCACCCAGGTCGGCGACAATGTCGCCAATGCCGACAGCCCGGGCTATGTGCGGCGCTCGCTGCGCCTTGCCACCGGCCCCGCCGGCGCTGGCACGCCATTGTCACGCGATGCCAGCGGCGGCGCCGCCGTCGTCACCGGCGCCATCATCCGCAGCAGCGATGCCCTGGCCACCAATGCCGCGCGGGTCGCGGCCGGCAGCCACGCCCGCTATGCGGCGCGCGCCGATTGGCTCGACCGGTTGCAGACGGTCGTCACCGGCAGCGATCTCGACGCAAGGCTGGGCGGTTTCTTCGATGCCGGCACCGATCTTGCCGCCACGCCGACCTCGACCGCAGCGCGCGCCATCTTTCTCGACCGCACCGACCAGGCCACCACGGCCTTTCGGGTGCTGGGTACCGGCCTTGCCGGGCTGGCCGAGGACGTTGCCAGTGCCACCGATGCCGCCACGACACGCATCAATGCCGTCACCGACGCCCTGGGCGCGGTCAATCGCGAGCTGCGGCGCACGGCGGCGGGGGGCTCGGCGGCCAGCGGCCTGCTCGACAATCGCGACAGCCTGCTTGCCGAGCTGGCAACAGCGGTCCGCATCACCGTTACCGAAGGCCCGCGCGGGGTGGTGACGGTCCGGTTGGGCACCAGTGCCGGCCCGGCGCTGGTGACGCCCGAAGGCAATTCGACCCGCATCGGCGCGCAGCACGGCAGTGCGGGCGCTGAAATCATCCTCGATCCGACGCATGATGCCGACGCCGTCCAGCTGCCAGCGAGCGGTGCGCTGGCCGGATTGCTCGACGCCGCAAGCCGGATCGCGACGGCGCGCGCCGAAATCGACGCCCTGGCAACGCGCTTCGGCACCGAAATCAACGCCTGGCACGCGCAGGGAACCGATGCGCTCGGCGATCCCGGCGACGCGCTGGTGGCGATGCGCGGCCTCGATGTGCAGGCGGGGCGCGCCAATGCCGGCGTTGCCGCCATCGATGTGCGCTTCAGCGACGATCTGCTGCTCCATGCCAGCGGTTATGCGCTCACCCACAGCGCCGGCGTCTGGACGCTGGCGCGCGTCGATGGCAGCGCCAGCACATCGGGCACCGGGCCGCTGGCACTCGACGGCGTCACTATCAGCCCCGGTGGCGGGGCCCGTGACGGCGATTCATGGGCGCTGGGGATCGTCGAAGGGGCCGCCGGGCTCGGCCTGCGCGCCACCGGCACCGCCCGGCTGGCCGTGGCCGACCGCTTCATCACCGATGCCGCAGCCACAAACACCGGCGGCGCCGCACTGGTCCTGACGACGGATGCCATGGCAGCCGGCCTCGCCTCCCCGCCGCCCTATACCGTCATCGTCAGTGCGCCGGGCCTTGCCGATATCATCGATTCCGCCAGCGGGACGATCCTGGCCAGCCTGCCCCTCGACGGCAATCCGATCATCGCCGCCGGACTGCGGATAAACGTCTTCGGATCGCCCGCCGTCGGTGACAGTTTTCGCATATTTCCCTCAAATGCTGCCAGTAACGACAATGGCAACATCCGCAAACTCAGCGACATCCGCGGGCGCGCCGGCGCCGGCGGCACGCTCGAAACCAGCCTCGATGCCCAGGCCGCTGCCATCGGCACTGCACTTTCCGAAAGCCGGCGGCTCGAAACCACCGCTGCCGCGGTCATGGACGATACCGCCCGCGCTGCCGATGCCGTCTCCGGCGTCGATCTCGACCGTGAAGCCGCCGATCTGACCCGGCTGCAGGTCGCCTATCGCGCCAATGCCCAACTGCTGACGGCGGCGCGCGACATGTTCGATGCCCTGCTGGCGGTGCTGCAATGACGGCGACGGTCGGCAACAGCGTCAGCACCCGCGCCGCGCACGCCAGCGCCGTTTCGCGCCTTAGCGACCTCAGCCGCCAGCTCGATACGACCCAGGCGCAGATTGCGTCGGGGCGGCGCCTGGACAAGCCGGCCGATGATCCGCTCGCCTTTGCCCGCAGCGCCATCCTACGCCGCGAAGCCGCCGCCGCCGGCGCCACGCAGCGCGCCATCGATGCCGGCAATCGCCGCCTCCAGGCCAGCGACACGGCGCTCGAAGCCCTGGCCAACCTCGCCCAGCGCGCCCGCGAACTGGCCCTGCAAGGCGCCAACGCCACCTATTCGAACGAGGACCGCCGCACCCTTGCCATCGAAATCGCCGAACTGGCCGCCCAAGCCCGCAGCCTCGCCGAGTCGCGCGACAGCGATGGCCAGAGGCTGTTCGCCGGTGCCGCCGCCGGCCCGGCCTATGCCGCCGACGCGGCCGGAACGCTGGTCTGGCAGGGCTTCGGCCAAGCGCCATCGATCGCGATCGACGCCGGAACTGTCGCCAGCGGCATCACCGCGCCCGCCGTGTTCGGCGTTACCGATGCCGCAGCGGGCGCACGCGACCTTTTCGCGTCCCTCGGCGCCCTGCAATCGGCGCTCGCCGAACCCGATGCCGATCTGCGCGCCGCGGGCATGGCGACGGGGATTGCCGATCTCGATGGCCATGTCACCCACCTGGCCGATGCCCGCGGCCTGCTCGGCGCGCGCCTTGCCCGCCTCGAAGCCGAAACCGAACGGCTTGAAAAAGCCGATCTCGCCACCGCTCGCGACCTGTCGAAGCTCGAAAGCCTCGAGATGCCCGAAGCCATCGCCCGGTTGCAGCGCCTGCTGACCGTCCTCGAAGCGGCCCAGGCCAGCTTTGTCCGGGTATCGAGCCTCAGCCTGTGGGACCAGCTGCGCTAGCTTGGTGCCGAAGGCCCCCTTGCCCCCTCATCAGCCTGCCGCCCGCTAAGCCCTGCGCCGCCAGTGCCGTTTATCCGGTCGGGACCGTAGGCGCGTGCCGCCGGGATGTAAGGGAAAGCGTATCATTCCATGATCTCGGTGCTGGGCCTTGTCGTGCTGATCGTCATGGTCTTCGGCGGCTTTGCCTTGACCGGCGGCAATCTCCATGTCGTCCTCGAGGCTGTTCCCCATGAAATGCTGATCATCGGCGGTGCTGCGGCCGGCGCCACGCTCGTTGCCACCGATATCAAGGGAATCAAGGCGATGGGCGCCGGCTTTGCCGCGATCATCAAGGGCCCGAAATACAAGAAGGCCGATTACAGCGCCGCGATCTTCCTCACCGCCCGGCTGATGAAGATGTTCCGCAACGATGGCGCCGTGGCAGTGGAGCCCCATATCGAGGATCCCAAATCAAGCAGCATCTTCGCCGAATACCCCAACTTTCTGAAAGATCACGTTTTTCTCCATCTGCTTACCGATTCGATCCGGCTGCTGGTCGTGTCCACCGGCACGCTCAGCCCCTATGCCGTCGAGGAGGTCATCGATACCGCCATCGAAACCCACCACACGGCCGCGATGAAGCCCGTCGAGCGGTTGCAAACCATGTCCGACGCGCTGCCGGCGCTCGGCATCGTCGCGGCGGTGCTGGGCGTCATCAAGACCATGGCCTCCATCGACAAGCCCCCTGCCGTCCTTGGCGCCATGATCGGCTCGGCGCTTGTCGGCACCTTCATGGGGGTGCTGCTCAGCTATGGCATCGTCGGGCCTTGCGCCGCGCGGCTCCGCGCCGTCATCGAAGCCGATGGCGAAATCTATCTCGTCGTGCGGCGTGTCATCGTTGCCAGCCTCAAGGGCCAGCCCCAGCCGCTGGTCATCGAGGCGGCGCGAACCGCCATCGGGCCCGACAACCAGCCGAGTTTTTCCGAGGTTTTCGATGGTCTTAGAGCCGCCAGATGAAACCGGAAGGCCTGATCGAGCCCGAGATCATCATCAAGCGCGTCAAGGACAAGCACGCCGGCGGCCATCATGGCGGTGCCTGGAAAATCGCCTATGCCGATTTCGTCACCGCCATGATGGCATTCTTCATGCTGCTCTGGATCATCGGCGCCACCCGCGACGACCAGCGCAAGGGCATTGCCGATTATTTCACCCCCACCGTCATCCAGATGAAGAACAGCGGCGGCTCCAACGGCATCATGGGCGGCCGCTCCCTCCAGATGGAAGAAGGCGCGGCACCGCGCGCCACGGCGTCGGGGGCACGCGCCATCGCGGCATCGGGCGGCGGCGCCCCCGAAGCGGCCGCAATCTCGAACGCCAGGGCCAATGTCACCGGCAAGCGCCGCGCCGCCGATGAACGCCGCTTCCGCATGGTCGAAAAGATCATCGATGCGCGCTTGGCCGGCGACCCGACGCTGAAAGGCCTCAAGGGCCAGATCCGCCTGGTGCGCACCGAAGAAGGGCTGCGAATCGAGATCATCGAACGCGCCGATTTCGCCATGTTCGGCTCGGGCACCAGCGTGCTCAGCCCCGAAGCGCTGCAGCTTGTCCAGACGGTCGCCGCCGCCATCGCGACCACACCCAACCCGCTGACCGTTCGCGGCCATACCGATTCGACCGGCTTCGCCCGCGGCGGCGGCAGCAACTGGAGCCTGTCGACCGCCCGCGCCGACGCCACCCGCCGCGCCCTGATCGATGCCGGCATCGCCGAACGCCACTTCCGCCGCATCGAAGGCGTCGCCGATACCGACCCCTACAACCCCCTCGACCGCACCGACCCGCGCAACCGGCGGATCAGCATTACCATTTTAAGTGCAGGGGCAGGATAGAGCCTCCGGCGGCCCCGGACCCCAATTTTCCGGGTCCGTCCGCTCGTAGCATCAGGTGCACATCGATCGAATGGGGTCTGGGGCCACCGGCCCCAGCCGCCGGAGGCATCCGTCACGCGTAACCCAGCTGCCGCCCCGCAAGATCGAGCATGATCTCCTCGCTGCCACCGCCGATGGCGTTGACCCTGACCTCGCGATAGATGCGCTCCACCTTCGATCCGGTGATGTAGCTCGCCCCGCCAAGAACTTGCGCGGCCTCGCGGGCAACATGCTCGAGCATCCGCGTCGCCTGGACCTTGAGCATGGCGTAATCGGCGGGCTGGCCGCTGCCCTGCTTCGACTGCCAGGCGCACAGGTCCACCCAGGCCTGGGTCGTGTTGATCTGGCGCTGGCAGTCGGCCAGCTTGATGCGGATCGACTGGTGCTGCGCCAGCCGCTTGCCGAAGGTCTCCCGCGTCGTCGCCCAATCCACGGCTTCGGCCAGCGCCACCCGTGCCATGGCGCAGCAACCATGCGCCATGCCCAGCCGCTCACCGTTGAAATTGCGCATGATGCCGGCAAAGCCGCCGTTTTCGGGGCCGATGAGGTTTTCGGGCGGCACCTCGACATTGTCGAAATGCACAGCGGCAGTATCGGAACAGCGCCAGCCCATCTTGTCGAGCCGGGTCCGCGACACGCCGGGCCGGTCGGTCTCGATCAGCATTAGCGAGATGCCGCCCATGCCGGCGCCACCGGTGCGCACCGCCACGGTCATGTAATCGGCGCGCATCCCCGATGTGATGAACATCTTGGAACCATTGACGATATATTTGTCGCCGGTCAGCGTCGCCCTGGTCTTCAGCTGTGCCACATCGGACCCGCCCGACGGCTCGGTGATGGCAAGGCTGATGATCTTGTCGCCGCTGAGCACTTCAGGCGCGATCCGGCGTTTCATCTCCTCGCTGCCCAAAGCCAGGATCGGCGGCAGACCGATGCCATGGGTCATCAACGCCGCCCCCAGCCCGCCGGCGCCGGCAGCGGCCATCTCTTCCGACTGTGTCAGCGAATGGAAGATGTCGAAGCCCTCGCTGTGGCCGCCATATTCCTCCGGATAGTTGAGGCCGAGAATACCGGCGTCGGCGGCCTTCTTGTGCAGCGACCGCGGCAGTTCGCCCTCGGCTTCCCAGCGGTCGATGTTGGGCAGCACTTCCTGCGCCATGAAGCGCCGCACGCTCTGGGCCACCGCCTCATGGCTGTCGTCATAATAGGGCGATCGCGCCCGCCACTGGTCGAACTGGCTGGTCATTTCTGCTGGGCCTTCATGCCGGATTGCTGGAAGCCAGCATGGCCAGGAATCAGGGCGCGACCAGCCTCAAAAGCGACAGGATCGAAATGACAACCATGCCGGCAGCAGCCGGCATGGCGTGCGAGTGTCAGGCGGCTTTCTTCAGCCGCGCCGCATAGCCCTTGCGGAATTTCGCCAGCTTTGGCGCCACCACCGCGGCGCAATAGCCGTTGGCCGTGCCGTTCCGCTCGAAATAGCGCTGGTGATAGGCTTCGGCCGGGTACCAGGGGGCATCGGGCTCGATCGTCGTCACGATACGGGCATCCCACACCGCCTGGTTGCGCGCGATCGCGGCTTCGGCCTCGTCGCGCTGGGCGGCATCGGCGGGGAAGATCGCCGACCGATATTGGGTGCCCGTGTCGGCGCCCTGGCGGTTGAGCGTCGTCGGATCATGGGTGTGGAAAAAGATGTCGAAAATATCGGCGAGCGAAATTACCGCGGGCCGGAAAACGATCCGCACCGCTTCGGCATGGCCGGTGCGGCCGCTGCACACCTGCTCATAGCTTGGATCGACGATCTTGCCGCCGATATAGCCCGAAACGACGCTGTCGACGCCTTCGAGCTCGTTGAACACCGCCTCGGTGCACCAGAAACAACCGCCGGCCAAAGTAACCGTTGCAACGTCAGACATGCTTGCCTCCGCAATAACCTGGGCGACAGATAGCAAGCCAGTCACGATTTTGTAAGGGTCACACAAAAAAAGTGAATGGCAACAAGGTGTTCAGCCCGTAGTTTCCCGGTAGCACGGACCTGCCGGAAATGTTATCCACAGTGTGCGAATCGGGGGGTCAGCGGTTCCGCAGTGGTTTTTCGCACACCATCCGGTGGCGGCCGCCATTGCGTGTCCAAGGCTTTTGCCGGTTGCATCGAACATCCTCGGATAGGCACGGTCCATGAACACCTATGAGGCAAATTTCACCAACACCATGGCCCGTATCGGGGCCTGGAACCGCGGCATGCTGCGCCGATACCGGCGCCCGGTCTGGGCCATCGTTGCCGCAAGTGCGGCAATGGCCGTCAGCATCAGCGCCGCGCAAGCGCCGGCCAACCCGGTCGTCATCGTCGCTCGCTGATCACGCTGCTGATTCCCGCCGCTGATCACGGTGCTGTTCCCGGCCGCTGATTCCCGCTGCTGATATCGACAGCTGAAACCGGCGAACGCGTGGCCGCTTCCCAGCCCGCCCTGCCGCTGCTACCCACAGGCACCAAGGCCTGAAAGGCCACCAGCCTGGGGACCCATCGATGACCAGCCGCGACACGCAGCCGACGGCCACCGATCCCCACCCGCCTTCCGCGACTATGATTGCCGACGACATGCCCCCCGTCGGCGGCGCCTATGCCAAATATGTCCTCGGGCTGCTGGTTCTCGTCTATGCGATGAACTTCATCGACCGGCAGATCCTCGCCATCCTCGCCGAGGACATCAAGGCCGACCTCGGCCTTTCCGATGCCGATCTCGGCTTTCTCTATGGCACCGCCTTTGCGGTCTTCTATGCGCTGTTCGGCATTCCGCTCGGCCGGCTCGCCGACAATTGCGTGCGGACCCGGCTGCTCAGCATCGGGCTGTTCATCTGGTCGTCGATGACGGCGCTCTCGGGGCTCTCGACGAGCTTCCTGCAGCTCAGCCTGGCGCGCGTCGGCGTCGGCGTCGGCGAGGCCTCGGCTTCCCCTTCCGCCTTTTCGATGCTGTCGGACTGGTTTCCGCGCGAGAAACGCGCCACCGCGCTCGCCATCTATTCGGCCGGGCTTTATCTCGGCGGCGGCGTTTCGCTGCTCATCGGCGCCATCGTCGTCAAGGCGTGGAACGAAGCCTATCCCGGCGGCGGCCCGCTTGGCCTTGTCGGCTGGCAGGCGGCGTTCCTCGCTGTCGGTTTTCCGGGGCTGCTGCTGTCGCTTTGGGTGGCGACGCTCAAGGAGCCCATTCGCGGCCGCGCCGAGGGCCTGCCCGAACCGCCCAAGGTCGAAAATGTCGGCGCCAAGCTGTGGGAAGACGTATCGAGCGTCATCCCGCCGCTGACATTGTTCCATCTGGCGCCTTTCGGCCGGCGCGTCCTCGGCACCAACATCGCCGCCGCTGCCGGTTTCGCCATGCTGGCGCTGCTGCTCATCAAGGCCACCGGCGATATCCCGCAATGGGTCGCGATCTGCACCGGCTGTTATGCGGTGACCAGCTGGGTGCAATCGCTGCGCGAACGCGACCCGCCGACCTATGCGCTGATCTGGGGTACGCCGACCTTCCTGCTGACGCTGGTCGGCTTCGGTTCGATCTCGTTCGTCGGCTATTCGATCGGCTTCTGGGCGGCGCCCTATGCCATCCGCACCTTTGTCGTGCCGCTGGCCGAAGCCGCATCCCAGACCGGCGCCCCGCTGCCCTGGTATGCATCGAAGGAAATGGTCGCGCTCATCCTCGGTGGCTGGGGCGCTGCCGGCGGCTTTCTGGGCGTCGTCAGCGGCGGCTTCATTTCGGATTGGGTGAAAAAGCGCAATCCGGCCGGGCGCATCCTGGTCGGCGCGCTGGCCTGCCTGGTGCCGGCACCCTTCATCTGGCTGATGTACACCACCGACGATCTGGGGATGTTCCTGCTCTATAATATCCCGCTCGCCTTCGGCAGCATGTATGTCGGCGTTGCCGCGGCGACGACGCAGGATCTGGTGCTGCCGCGGATGCGCGGCGCCGCCACCGCCACCTATTTCATCGGCACGACTCTCATCGGGCTGGGCCTTGGCCCCTATTTCACCGGCGCGGTGTCGAAGGTGACCGGCGACCTGGCCACCGGGGTGCTGGCGCTGCTGCTGATGGCGCCGGTAACGCTCACCTGCCTCTACCTCGTCTACAAAAAGCTGCCGCAGGCCGAAGCGACGCGTATCGAGCGGGCACGGGCGGCGGGGGAACCGATCTAGTGGAGGGCAGTGCCTCCGGCGGCTGGGGCCAGTGGCCCCAGACCCCTTTCATTAGGGCGCACTGTCCCACAAGGTGCGCGCTAATTAATTGGGGTCTGGGGCCGCCGGCCCCAGCCGCCGGAGGCTCCTCGAAAGGCTAAACATGAAAATCGAAAACCTCTTCTCCGTCGCCGGCAAGACCGTCGTCATCACCGGCGGCAGCCGCGGCATCGGCGAGATGATCGCCCGTGCCTATGTCGAAAATGGCGCCACGGTGATCCTGACCAGCCGCAAGGCCAGCGATGTCGAAGGCCTGGCCGCGCAGTTGGGCCCGGCAGCGCACGCCATCCCCGCCGATCTGTCGCAGATGGCCGAGATCGATCGTTTTGCAGCCGAGGTCGGCAAGCTGACGTCGAGGGTCGATGTGCTATTTAACAACGCCGGCGCCTCCTGGGGGGCCGAGTTCGACAGCTTCCCCGAGGTCGGCTGGGACAAGGTGATGGACATCAACGTCAAGTCGGTGTTTTTCCTCACCCAGCGCCTCATCAAGCTGCTCGAGGCCGCGGCGAGCCCGGAAGATTATGCCCGGGTCATCAACATCGGCTCCATCGACGGGATGCATGTCTCGGGCATCGAGACCTACAGCTATGCGGCGTCGAAGGCCGGGGTGCTGCATCTGACGCGAATGATGGCCAAGAACCTGGCGGGCCGGCACATTGCCGTCAACGCCATCGCGCCCGGCTATTTCCCGTCGAAGATGACCGCCGGCATCGCCGAGGAATTTGCCGCGAACTCGCTGGCGGCGACGCCGATGCAGCGCCGCGGCACCCCCGACGACATGGCCGGGGTGGCACTGTTCCTCGGCAGCCGCGCTTCGGGCTTCCTGTGCGGGAGCGTCGTGACGGTGGACGGCGGCTATGCGACGACGGTCTGAGGCAGAATCTGCGGCCTGTTGCTGCATTTTGGGGCAGCTTATTGGCCAACCCGGCCCCGAATCGTTGGATTTTGGTGGTTTTAACGGCAATAGTGCGGGTGGCATGATTATTGCTTCTCACAAGACAGATTCATGGGGTGCGCGGTGAAAAAGATCGAAGCGGTCATCAAGCCCTTCAAGCTCGACGAAGTGAAGGAAGCCCTGCACGAGATCGGCGTTTCGGGGATCACCGTCACCGAAGCCAAGGGTTTCGGCCGGCAGAAAGGCCATACCGAGCTTTATCGCGGCGCCGAATATGTCGTCGATTTCCTTCCCAAGGTCCGTCTCGAGATCGTCGTCGATGACGACCAGGTCGACCGCGTTATCGAGACGATTGCCAACGCCGCGCGCACCGGCCGCATCGGCGACGGCAAGATCTTCGTGTCGACCATCGAAAGCGCCGTCCGCATCCGCACCGGGGAACGCGATTCGGACGCGATCTGAAAGATTAGTTGTTTACTGACTGCAACGCCGAAAACAGGGACTGATTTTCAATGGCCATGAACGTTACTGCCGTCCTCGACATGATCCGCGAGAAGGAGATCGAGTGGGTCGATCTTCGCTTCACCGATCCCAAGGGCAAATGGCATCATTTGACCATGGTCTCGTCGGTGATCGACGAGGACATGCTGACCGACGGCTTCATGTTCGATGGCTCGTCGATCGACGGCTGGAAGGCGATCAACGAGAGCGACATGATCCTCATGCCCGATCTCGATGCGACCTATATCGACCCTTTCTCGGCAACGCCGATGCTCATCCTGATCTGCGATATCGTCGAGCCTTCGACCGGCCAGCTTTATGGCCGCGATCCGCGCTCCACCGCCAAGCGCGGCGAGGCCTATCTCAAGTCCACCGGCATCGGTGACACTGTCTACATCGGCCCCGAAGCCGAATTCTTCGTTTTCGACGATGTCCGTTTCGGGCTCGGCTATGGCGAAGGCTTCTATCACCTCGACGACATCGAGCTGCCGGGCAACAGCGGCCGGCAGTATGAAGGCGGCAACATGGGCCATCGCCCGCGCGTCAAGGGCGGCTATTTCCCCTGTGCACCAATTGACAGTGCCGTCGATCTGCGTGGCGAAATGGTGGCAACGATGCTCGAAATGGGCCTGCCCTGCGACAAGCACCACCACGAAGTCGCCGCCGCCCAGCACGAACTCGGCCTGACCTTCGGGACGATGGTGACGACCGCCGACCGCATGCAGGTGTACAAATACGTCGTCCACCAGGTCGCCCATGCCTATGGCAAGACCGCGACCTTCATGCCCAAGCCGATCAAGGACGACAATGGCAGCGGCATGCACACCCATCTGTCGATCTGGAACGGCAAGACGCCGCTGTTCGCCGGCGATCAATATGCCGGCCTGTCGGAAATGGCGCTGTTCTTCATCGGCGGCATCATCAAGCATGCCAAGGCGGTCAACGCCTTCTCCAACCCCAGCACCAACAGCTACAAGCGGCTGGTGCCGGGCTTCGAAGCCCCGGTGCTGCTCGCCTATTCGGCGCGCAACCGCTCGGCGTCGTGCCGCATCCCCTATGGCAGCGGCGCCAAGTCGAAGCGTGTCGAGGTGCGTTTCCCCGATGCGATGGCCAACCCCTATCTCTGCTATACGGCGCTGCTGATGGCCGGGCTCGACGGGATCGAAAATCGCATCCACCCCGGCCCCGCCATGGACAAGAACCTCTATGACCTGCCGCCCAAGGAGCTGAAGAAGGTCCCGACCGTGTGCGCATCGCTGCGCGAGGCCCTGGCGGCGCTCGACAAGTCGCGGGCGGTCTTCACCAAGGGCGGGGTGTTCACCGACGATCAGATCGATTCGTACATCGAATTGAAGATGCACGATGTGCAGCGCTGGGAAATGACGCCGGCGCCGGTCGAGTTCGACATGTACTATAGCGTCTGATTTCGTCGCAGCCGGCAGAACCGAGACCAGAAGGGCAGCCCCGACGGGCTGCCCTTTTTGTCGCGCCTTGGACATTTCGTCGCACCGTTACTGCACTGTAGCGAAACTGCAACACGTCGAAACATTGAGTTTCGCCGACGATAAACTTTTTGACATGAACTTTCGGTTAGATATCGTTGTCAGGCCGGCATGGAAGCGCCGGCCAAAAGATATCGAGGATTCCTTGGGGCGGGGGCAAAACCCTGAAGAAAGGTTCCTCATGACGACGATGACCAAGTCGCTGTTTCGTTTGCTTGCTGCCTCGACAATCTTGGCGGGCGGGACGCACGGTATTGCGCAAGCACAGGATGTGAGCCGCAAGCCGAGTTATACGGTTACCCTGAACCAGGACAGTTTCTTCGGCTTCAATCCCAATTTCCAGGCCTATATGCCTGTCAACGATACCATGGACTTCACCTTTTACGGGACGTTCTGGACAAAGCCGGCTTTTGGATTGGGCCAGAACAACAGCGGCGATGATCTGTGGACCGAATTCGGCATCGGGCTGAACTTCAACCTTGACGGCGGCAAGCTGAAGATCCGCCCCGAACTCGGCATTACCAACGGCTCGCTGCTGTCGGGCGGTGCGCTGACCGCCGGGACAACGACAGGGTCGCGCTTTGCCGACGGTCTCGTGCCCAGCCTGACGATCAACTACAATGGCACCAGCTTCGAAAGCGAGATCTACGCCGGCTATTATGCGGCACTGCGGCAGCGCAACGGCGATGCGGCGCTCGACTTCCTCCACACCTGGGTCAATGCCGGCTTCAAATTCTCGAGCCTCGTTTCGGCCGGCGCGCATTACGAACTGCTGAGCAACACGCGCAACACCTATCCGGGTGGCTCGACCGGACGCGCCTACCAGTGGCTCGGGCCTTATGTGCAGTTCACCCTGCCCCAGGGCTTTTTCGCCCGCTTTACCGCCGGCGCCGATGTCGAAAGCGGCAATTCCGGTGACTTCTACAAGATGACCGCCGGTTTCACCTTCTAGACCGCGCCGGACAGCTGCATCCGGTGGCACCCTGCCCCGGATGCAGCAACCGACAGCCCGTCGATTGCACACGCGACGGCACTCTCGATTGCACTGCAGCATCGGCCGGCGGCGTGCTTGCGCGCCGGCATCGAATCCGGCTTTTAGCGCCGGAATTCCCGACAATCCGCAAAAAAAGGGCCGGAGCAAAGCTCCGACCCTTAAAGTCTATCCTTGGGGAGGATCGCCATGATGGCCTGCTCTTTGTGCACCGCAGCAAAAGATTTTGCAATGCAAAAATTACTCACATCCGAAAATTGATCACGGGCCGAAATAAGCGCGGCGCGGACCGCCGTGGCGCGTTCGCCGGCTGTTCCCACATCGCGGCCCGCGTCCTATAAGCCGGGCATGAGTGATCTTTTCGCCGCCACGGCAGCTTCCAGCGATTATGACGCCAGCCATATCGAAGTCCTCGAGGGTCTGGAGCCCGTCCGCCGCCGCCCCGGCATGTACATCGGCGGCACCGACGAGCGGGCGCTTCACCATCTCGCCGCCGAAGTCCTCGACAATGCCATGGACGAAGCCGTCGCCGGCCACGCCAGCCGCATCGAGGTGACGCTGGAAGCCGACGGCAGCCTGACCATCTCCGACAATGGCCGCGGCATCCCGATCGATCCGCACCCGCGCTTTCCCGACAAATCGGCGCTCGAAGTCATCATGACCATGCTCCATTCGGGCGGCAAGTTCAGTGGCAAGGCCTATGCGACGTCGGGAGGGCTCCACGGCGTCGGCATTTCGGTCGTCAACGCCCTGTCCTCGTCGATGACCGTCGAAGTCGCGCGCAATCGCGAGCTTTTCGCCCAAGGCTTTTCGCGCGGCTTGCCGACCACCGGCCTCGAACGCATGGGCGCCGCCCCCAACCGGCGCGGCACCAGCATCCGTTTCCACCCCGATTCGCAGATTTTCGGCACCGATGCCCGGTTTCGCGCCAGCCGCCTGTACCGGCTGGCGCGATCAAAGGCCTATCTGTTCGGCGGCGTCGAAATCCGCTGGAAAGGCGCTGCCGCCCTGCTCGATGGCGATACCCCCGAAACCGCGGTTTTCCAGTTTCCCGGTGGCCTTGCCGATCATTTGCGCGAACGCATTGCCGATCGCGACATGGTCACCGCCGATCTGTTCGCCGGCCGCGCCGACCTTGCCGACGGAAAGGGTGCGGTCGAATGGGCCTGCGCCTGGCCGCAATATGGCGAAGGCGCTGCCAGCTTCTATTGCAACACCATCCCCACCCCCGATGGCGGCACCCATGAAGCCGGGCTGCGCACTGCCCTGACCAAGGGCCTGCGCAATTTCGCTGTCCTTACCGGCAACAAGAAAGCCGGCGAGCTTTCGGGGGAAGACGTGTTCACCGGCGCCGAGATCATGCTGTCGCTGTTCATCCGCGACCCGCAATTCCAGAGCCAGACCAAGGACCGGCTGACCTCGCCCGAAGCCAGCCGGCTTGTCGAGAATGCCGTCAAGGATCATTTCGATCATTGGCTGACCGGCTCGGGCGAACGCGGCAAGGCGCTGCTGGCCTTTGTCACCGAGCGCATGGAGGACCGCCTCCGCCGCCGCGCCGAGCTCAACGTCAAGCGCAAGACAGCCACCTCCAAGCGCAACCTGCGTCTGCCGGGCAAGCTGACCGATTGCGCCCGCGACGACGCCGCCGGCACCGAATTGTTCATCGTCGAAGGTGACAGCGCCGGTGGCAGCGCCAAACAGGCGCGCGAGCGGATGACCCAGGCGATCCTTCCCATCCGCGGCAAGATCCTCAACGTCGCCAGCGCCAATGCCGCCAAGATCGGCGCCAACAGCGAAGTCGCCGATCTCATCCAGGCGCTCGGTTGCGGCACCCGCGGCGCCTATAACCCCCAGGCGCTGCGCTATGAACGCATCGTCATCATGACCGATGCCGATGTCGATGGCGCCCATATCGCGACTCTGCTGATGACCTTCTTCTTCCAGGAAATGCCCGGCCTTGTCCGCGATGGCCGGCTCTATCTCGCGCTGCCGCCGCTCTACCGCCTCGCCGCCGGCGGCACCGTGGCCTATGCCCGCGACGATGCCCATCGGCTGGAGCTGCTCGCCACGGTGTTCAAAGGGAAATCCAAGATCGAAGTCGGCCGCTTCAAGGGCCTGGGCGAAATGGCACCCCAGCAGCTGCGCGAAACGACGATGGACCCGGCCAAGCGCACCCTGTTGCGCGTCGTGCTGCCGGAGGGCGCCGATGGCAGTGCTGTCGATGCGCGGGCCGCTGTTGCCGATCTTGTCGAACGACTGATGGGGCGCAACCCCGAGCATCGCTTTGCCTTCATCCAGGCGCACGCCGATGCCGTCGATGCCGAAGCGCTCGATGCATGAGGAACCAATTGGCATCGAGTGCGTCTGAACCTGCGGATGGTTTCGGGGTGGAACCGGATATGGGGCGGCAATGATCGATTATGTGCAGCGACTCCTGGGGGCTTCCGGGCTGGCGCCGCACGGTTACTGCCTGTTCTGGGACCCGGCGCTGGTCTGGACCCATGCCATCGCCGACGGCCTGATCGGGCTTGCCTATTTCTCGATCCCCGTCGCCATGGCGGTCCTGCTGACGCGGCGGCCCGCCGAGCGTTTTCGCGGTGTCGCCTGGCTGTTCGTCGCCTTCATCCTTGCCTGCGGCATGACGCATTTCATGGCGGTCTGGACGCTGTGGTACCCCGATTACGGCCCCCAGGCGATCGTCAAGCTGGTCACGGCAATTGTTTCCGTTGCCACGGCCATCGCGCTGTGGCCCCTGTTGCCGCAAATCCTTGCCATGCCGTCGCCGGCGCAGCTCGAACAGGCCAATGCCGATTTGCGGCTGCGGATTGCCGAACGCGACGCCGCGCTGGTGGCGCTGGCCGAACAGACGGCGGAGCGCGAGCGAACCGAAGCGCTGCTGCGCCAGGCCCAGAAAATGGACGCCATCGGCCAGCTGACCGCCGGGATCGCGCATGATTTCAACAATCTGCTGACCGTGGTCATCGGCAATGTCGGCCGCGCCCAGCGCCTCGCCGGCGCCGATGCACCGATGCGGCCGGCGCTCGACAATGCCATGTCAGGGGCTGAATCGGCTGCGCGGCTGACCGACCAGCTGCTGGCCTTTGCCCGGCAGCAACCGCTGATGCCGTCGATCATCGACCTCAACGAGGCGGTCGGGAACATCACGACCCTGTTCAGCAGCATGACCGACCGGTCGATCATTCTGGAAACGCAGCTGGCCGAAGACCTTTGGCGGGTTTGCGTCGACCGCAACCAGGCTGAAAACGCCATCCTCAACCTGTTGATGAACGCGCGCGACGCCATGCGGGACGGCGGCGAGCTGACGATCGTGACACGCAACGCTGTCGACGGTGAAAACGTTGTTGTGGAAGTGAGCGACACCGGCGAAGGCATGACGGCAGAAACGCGCGAGCGTATTTTCGAACCCTTCTTCACGACCAAGACCCTTGGCCGCGGGTCGGGACTGGGGCTGAGCCAGGTCTATGGCTTTGTCACCCAATCCCGGGGTAATGTCGAAATCGACAGCAACCCGGGCGATGGATCGACCATTCGGATCGCGCTGCCACGGGCGCTTGAGGAAGAGGTCTGACGTGCCGAACCCCGTGACCATCCTTGTTGTCGAGGACGAGCCCCTCGTCCGCGAGATGATGGTGATGGAACTGGAAGACGCCGGCTTCCGGGTGCTTGCCGCCGAAGACGGTGAAGCCGCCATGGCGATGCTTGCCGGTGCAGGGCCGATCGACCTGCTGTTCACCGATATCCGGCTCCACAGCGGCCCCGACGGCTGGGCAGTGGCGCGCCAGGCACGGGCGCTTCGCCCCGCCATCAAGATCATCTATGCCACGGGCTATGTACCGGACATGCCGCAACTCGTCGAAGGCAGCCGGTTCTTCAAGAAACCCTATCTGCCGAGTGTCGTGATCGGCGCCATGGCCGAAATGCTCGCCGCCTGAAGGTACGCCGCACCGGCCATGGGCCGGCGCGGCGTTAACGTCTATTCGTCCTCGGCGTCGATATTCACCGACATTTCGGCAAGCTTGGTCATATATTCGTCGGCGCCATAAATGTCCTTGGTGATCTTGGACAGGGCATCGCAATCCGCTTTCCGGCCGAGCGTGCCGGCAAAGGAGGCGGCCGTGCCGAAGCCGGCAATGCCGTAATGGCTCATCCGCTGATATTGCGCGATGATGACGGCATCGAGCACCGGGCCCTTTTCGGGTGCTTCGTCGCCGGTGTGCTTGGTCGCTTCGGCAACCAGGCCTTCCATACCCCTGCAATGTTCCTTCTTCACCTTCTCGCCGGTGCCTTCGAGCAGGGTCTTCAACTGCTCGGTATGGCCGGCAATGCCTTCCTGCGACTTGGCCAGCATGTCCTTCAACGCCGAGTCACTGGCCTTTCCGGCCATCTTCTTGACGACCTTCGCCATCTGGTCGTTCGCCGACCACAGATCCTGCAGTTCGCCGGTATAAAGATCGTGAAGATTTTCAGGGGCAGACATGGGTATTCTCCGGATGGGCTGCAGCGCCGTCGCTACAGTGAGGAAACCCCGGGGGACGCTTTCCGGTTCCCACCCGCTGACGTGGCCCCCCGGCTTGACCATCTTATTTTTTGTGCATACATTTAGTGACCGTGAAGGTCGACTTCGATCCCGCGAAACGCGACATCACCCTCAAGGAGCGCGGGCTGGATTTTGCCGACGCTGCCCTGGTCCTGGCGGGAGCCGTGGTGACACTGGGCGACGAACGGTTCGATTACCCGGAACGTCGTTTTCAGACGTTCGGGCATTTGAACGGTCGTTTGACGATGGTGGTGTGGACGCCGGTGCCTGGCGGCATCCGCGTTATTTCGATGAGGAAGGCAAATGAGCGCGAACAAGCCCGATACGACCGAATGGACCGACCCTGACGATGCGCCGGAATGGACGGACGAAATGTTCGCCCATGCCGAAATCAGCGTCGGCGGAAAAATGGTTCGACCGGCGACAGGCGTTTTGACACGCGAGGGCATGCGGCCGATCGGGCGGCCCGCGTTGGGCGACCGCGCCCGCCAACCGGTAACGATGCGCCTGCCGCCGCACGTGCTCGACTATTTCCGGAGCACGGGGCCGGGATGGCAACGCCGGGTGGCGGATTTACTGGAAGCGCATGTGGCGGCGAACCAGTAGGATAAACGCTCTGGTTCTTCAGCCCATTCATTCCGGCCGCTCGTCGGGACGTAAGCCTCATCGAAAACTCTGGTTCCAGTTTCCAATTCGCCGTCAAACCCGATCGAACATGGCAAATCACCCAGAGCGCAATCAGGCCCGCGCCCCCGTCACCACCCCAACGCTGTTGTGCCGCAAAGCCTCGAGCACCGTCGCCACGATTGCCGGGGCATCGAGCCCGGCTTCGGCATATTGCTTGGCCGGGGCATCATGGTCCTGGAACAGGTCGGGCAGGCGCAGCGTGCGGACCTTCAGCCCGGCATCGGTCAGGCCTTCGTCGCTCAGCCAGGTCAGCACATGCGCGCCGAAACCGCCGGCGGCACCTTCCTCGATCGTCAGCACGACTTCATGGGTGGTGGCGAGCTTGCGGATCAGATCATGGTCGAGCGGCTTGGCAAAGCGCATGTCGGCGATGGTCGTGCTCAGGCCCTTCGATTCGAGCTCGTCGGCGGCCTTTTCGGCTTCTTGCAACCGGGTGCCGAGCGACAGGATCGCCACCGTCTTGCCCTCGCGAACAATGCGCCCCTTGCCGATCTCGAGCCGGGTCGGCACCGCCTGGATGGCGACGCCCGTGCCCTCGCCGCGCGGGTACCGCACCGCGATGGGGCCGTCATCGTACAGCGCCATGGTATGGACCATGTTGGCCAGTTCATTTTCGTCCGATGCCGCCATGACGACGAAGTTGGGCAGAGTCGACAGATAGGTGACGTCGAACGCCCCGGCATGGGTGCAGCCATCGGCACCCACCAGCCCGGCGCGATCGATGCCGAAGCGTACCGGCAGGTTCTGGATGGCGACGTCATGCACCACCTGGTCATACGCCCGCTGCAGGAAGGTGCTGTAGATGGCGCAGAACGGCCGCATGCCCTGCGCTGCCAGCCCGGCGGCGAAGGTGACGGCATGCTGTTCGGCAATGCCCACATCGAAGGTGCGATCGGGGAAGACCTTGTTGAAGCGGTCGACGCCGGTGCCCGTCGGCATGGCGGCAGTGATGGCGACGATGCTGGGGTCGCGCCGGCCCTCGACGATCAGCGCGTCGCCGAAGACGTTCTGATATTGCGGGGCGCCGGGCTTGGGCTTGTGCTGGGTGCCCGAAACCACGTCGAACTTCTGCACGCCATGATATTTGTCGGCCGCCGCTTCGGCCGGGGCATAGCCCTTGCCCTTTTGCGTCACGACATGGATCAGCATCGGGCCTTCGGCGGCATCACGGACATTTTCGAGCACCGGCAAGAGATGCTCGAGATTATGGCCGTCGATGGGGCCGACATAATAAAAGCCCAGTTCCTCGAACAGCGTGCCACCGCCCTGCGCCATGCCGCGGGCATATTCATCCACCCGCGCCGCGGCGCGGTTGAGCGGCGGCGGCAACACCCGCTTGGTGATGCTCTTGATGGCTTCGCGCAATTCGAGGAACTGGCGCGACGACAGCAGCCGCGACAGATAGGCCGAAAGCGCCCCCACCGGCGGCGCGATGCTCATGTCATTGTCGTTGAGGATGACGACAAGGCGATTGCCGGCCTGGGCGGCATTGTTCATCGCCTCATAGGCCATGCCCGCCGACATCGAGCCATCGCCGATGACCGCGATCGCCTTGCCGGGCTGGTTCTTCAACTTGTTGGCAACGGCGAAACCGATGGCCGCCGAAATCGAGGTCGAGCTGTGTGCGGCGCCGAAAGGATCATATTCGCTTTCGGCGCGCTTGGTGAAGCCGCTCAATCCGCCGCCCTGGCGCAGGGTGCGGATGCGATCCCGGCGACCGGTGAGGATCTTGTGGGGATAGGCCTGGTGCCCGACATCCCAGATCAACCGGTCGGCGGGCGTATCGAACACATAATGCAATGCCACCGTCAGTTCGATGACGCCAAGACCGGCGCCGAGATGGCCCCCCGTCGTCGACACCGTATCGATCATTTCAAGGCGCAATTCGTCTGCCAATTGGCGCAGCTGCTCGTGCGAAAGCCGCTTCATGTCGGCCGGTACATCGACGGTGTCGAGCAGCGGCGTTAGGGGTTTTTGAGTCACCAGGTTCGCCTGCGGATTATTGATTGTTGAAGACAATGCTAGCGGGTCAGGGCGTCGCTGTCGATGCAACTGCTGCACTGGCCCCGCACCTCAATGACCGGCTTGAGCGTCCGGAAGCCGCTGGCCCGGGCGGTTTCCCGGATCCGGACGGACAGCTGGTCGTCATCGACATGGGTCGCGCGGCCGCACCCATCGCAGACCAGAAAGATGCAATCGTGCAGGCAATCGGGGTGGGCATTGACGAGATAGGCATTGGCGCTCTCGACCCGCATCACGACATTGTTGGCAACGAACAGGTCGAGTATCCGATAGACGCTGTTGGCCGCCACCCGCCGCCCCTGCGCGGTGCTGACCGCTGCGGTAATGTCATAGGCACTGGCCGGACGGTCGAAACTCGCCAGCGCTTCGAACACCGCCGCGCGCATCGTCGTCCATTGCTCGCCAGCCCCCGTCAGCGCCGCTTCGGCAGCAGCGACAAGGGCGGCGCCCGATCGGTTGCGATGGTCGTGGTCGTGCAACAACGTCATGGCATCAATATCGGCGCTTGCCGCCGCCACCGCAAGCCGCTGCGATACCGCACGCCGGCACACATCATTCGGCAACCGCACCCGGCAGCAGCCTCAGGCACCGCGCGCGGCGCGCAAATTCCACAAATGCGCCAGCCCGAGCAGGGCGACACCCGCCATCGATGTCAGCGTCTCACCGCTGCCGCCATGGCCGATCAGCAGCGACAGCGCCATCAGTCCAATGCCCAGCGCGCCAAGCGCCGCGACACCGAAACGGCCATGCGCCGCGACCCCGCGCCACAATGCCACCGCCGCCAGCGGCAGGGCCAGCCCGAAGCCGATGACATGCACGTCATGGTCGAGCCATTCGCTGCCGGCGGCAAAGAGCGTCAACAGCAGGGTGCCCGCCAGGCAATGCAAAAGGCACAGCCCCGACAGCGTCAGGGCCGACTTGTCGAGCAGGTTGGAGAAACGGCCGGGCATTGGTGAGCGATATATTATTACATCACTAACCGCAAGCGAATTGCCGTCATGCACCGCCAGCCGCGACCATCGCACGCTTGGCGCTGGCACCGCCCGGGGATATGGACGACGCCATGGCTACCCTTGCTGTCGCTTCCTCACCATCCGTGCGCCGTGCCGAGGCCCAACCCCGCGCGGTTGCCCGCTGGCTTTTCGGCGTCGCCGCGCTGGTGTTCGCGATGGTCGTTGTCGGCGGCATCACGAGGCTCACCGAATCGGGGCTTTCGATCACCCGCTGGGATGTGGTCTCGGGAACGCTGCCGCCGATCGGCGATGCCGCCTGGGCGGTGCAGTTCGAAGCCTATAAGGCCAGCTCGCAATATCAGTTGATGAACCGCGGCATGACGTTGGCCGAGTTCAAGGGCATCTTCTTCTGGGAATATGTCCACCGCCTGCTCGGGCGAGTCATCGGCCTCGCCTATGCGCTGCCCCTGCTGTGGTTCTGGGTGCGCGGCGCCATTCCCGCCGGCTACAAGCCGCGCCTGTTCGCGCTGCTGATGCTCGGTGCGCTGCAGGGCACAATCGGCTGGTGGATGGTGTCCTCTGGCCTGGTCGGCCGCACCGAAGTTGCTCATGAACGGCTCGCCGTGCATCTGGTGACGGCACTGACCATCATGGCGGGGTGCATCTGGACCGCGCTCGATCTGCGGCGCGACGGACCATCGACCGCGTCTCGCCCGCGCGCCTGGGTCGTCCCCTTCGCCGCCCTGCTGTTCGTCCAGATCGTCTGGGGTGCCTTTGTCGCCGGCATGCGCGCCGGCCATGCGTCCGACACCTGGCCGCTGATGTTCGGGCAGCTTGTCCCCGACGGGCTGGTGAGCGCCGCCGCCGACCTTATCAATGCCCCCGTCACGGTACATTTCATCCATCGCAGCCTTGCCTATGTGGTGGCGGCGGCGGCGCTGGTGATCGCGGTCCGGCTCTGGCGCGCCGGCGCCGGTCTGCGCGCGCTGGCGCTCGGCGGCGCGGTCGTCGCACAGTTCCTGCTCGGCGTGACCACCGTGCTCAGCGGTGTCGCTTTGCCCTTGGGGGTGGCGCACCAGGCGATGGGGGCGTTGCTCGTGGCCGCCACGGTCGCAGCGGCGCACTGGTCGGTGCAGCGATGACCGCGCGCAACGTGCTGGGTGAAACGCTGGCGGTCTGCTCGACCGCGCCGATGACCGGCTGGTACCGCGATGGCTGCTGCAACACCGACGCCGACGACAATGGTCGCCATGTCGTCTGCGCCGTGATGACCGAGGAGTTTCTCGCCTTCAGTGCGTCGCGAGGCAATGATCTGGTGACGCCGCGCCCCGAATATGGCTTTCCCGGCCTCAAGCCCGGCGATCGCTGGTGCCTGTGCGCATCGCGCTGGGAGGAAGCCCGCATTGCCGGTTTCGCCCCCGATGTCGTGCTGTCGGCCACCCACGCCAAGGCACTCGAAACCACCGCGCTTGGCCATCTCCAGGCCCATGCAACGCCTTGACCTGTCGTCGCTGGCGGGGTTCGCTTCGACCCTGCTCGGCGTCGCCCTGTTCGCTCTTATCGGCATCGGCATCCGCCTGCTGGTGATGATGACCATCCAGCAGCGCCGCGAACGCCAGAATCGCCAGATCAACGAGCGGCTGCGGGTGCTGATTGCCGCCTACAAGACGCTGGGCGGGTCGTTCACCGGCGAGCTGAGCGTCGATCCCGGGCATCTGCGCGACCGGATCGTCACCGATGCCGATGACGCAGCGCCGGGCAGCGACCGCCCGCGCCGCATCCGCGACGCCGTCGAAGCGGCCCTGTCGGACATTTTCCTGCTCGGCACCGAGGAACAGGTCCGGCTGGCCGGCCGTGCCGCCAACGAGCTCGTCGCCGGCCGCCCCGTCCATATCGACGAGCTCGTCGTGTCGCTTCGCGCCTTCATCCGCGCGGCGCTCGATCTCGAAGCGGTGCCCGCCGATCTGAATATCCCCAAACAGGGCCCGACACGGCCAGCAAGCGCCGGCGGCGGCCGCGGTCGCGCGGGCGGCGACAATGGCGCCGGCCGTGGTGGTGCAGGTGGACGCGGCGGCGGTGCTGGCGGCGGCGGCGGCGGTGGCATGGGAATGGGCATGGGTGTCGCGATCGGCGGCGTGGGTGTCGGGGCCGGGGCTGGCGCCGGCGTTGCCGAGACCGCGACGATTGCCGATGCGCCCATGGATGCGCCCGCCGATGCCACCGATGTCCGGGTCGGCTGAGGCGGCGACGGGGTAATGCCGGCCGCAAGTGACTGGGATGGCCTGCCCTTCGGCGGCGCCAAGATGGCAGCGATCCTCGATGGCGCCCTGCTCGTCTATGCCCGCGACGACAATCCGGACATTCCGTTTCCCGGCATGCTCGATCTGCCGGGTGGCGGCCGGGAGGGTAGCGAAACCCCGGCGCAATGCGTGGTTCGCGAGCTTTTCGAGGAATTCGGCGTGCCGCTGGCGGTCGAGCGGCTGCATTATCACCGCGAATATCGGTTGGCCGATGGCACCACCGTGTCGCACTTCTTTGCCGCCTATCTCACCGAAGCCGAAGTCGCTGCCGTGCGTTTCGGCGATGAAGGCCAGGACTGGGCGCTGATGCCGATGGCGGATTTCATCGCCGATGCCGATGCGGTGCCGCGGCTGCGCGACTGGCTGGGCCATTATCTCGCCGCCGAGGCGCAAATACGGTATCTTGATACCGCATCAGGAAACCGCGGAAAAGCTTGACGCTTCGCAAGGTTTGCGCGATATCCGCGGCGTCCGGCCGGGGTGCACCTCGGCCGTTTCGCATATTGCACGGATATTCCATCATGCTGACCCGTTCCACCGCCTCGATCAAGCCCGCCGAGGTCGAGAAGAAATGGCTGATCATCGACGCCGAAGGGCTTGTCGTCGGTCGCCTCGCCTCGATCATCGCCAACCGCCTGCGCGGCAAGCACAAGCCGAGCTATACCCCGCACGTCGATTGCGGTGACAACATCATCGTCATCAACGCCGAAAAGGTCCGCTTCACCGGCAAGAAGGCGACCGACAAGGTCTATTATCGCCACACCGGCCACCCCGGCGGCATCAAGGAAACCTCGCCCGCCAAGATCCTCGAGGGCCGTTTCCCCGAGCGTGTCCTCGTCAAGGCCGTGGAGCGCATGGTGCCGCGTGGCCCGCTCGGCCGCGCCCAGATGCGCAACCTGCGTGTCTTCAAGGGTACCGAGCACCCGCACACCGCCCAGAACCCCGAAATCGTCGACGTCGCGGCCATGAACCGCAAGAATTCGACGCTCACTGCCAATGAATCCGCTGACAAGAAGGCTGCCAACTAATGTCCGATACGCGTCAGTCGCTGTCCGATCTCGGCGGCATGCAGGATGGCTCCTACCAGCAGGGTGGGAACCAGGAAGGCGGTCGTGGCGGCCGTGAAGCCGTCGAGCGCCCCATCCACACCGGTGGCGGTGGCCCGCCGGCGCCGCTGCGCCCGCAGGAAATCGATGCCCAGGGCCGTGCCTATGCCACCGGCAAGCGCAAGAATGCCATTGCCCGCGTCTGGCTGAAGCCCGGCACTGGCAAGATCATCGTCAACGGCCGCGACCAGACGGTGTATTTCGCCCGGCCGACACTGCGCCTCGTCATCAACCAGCCGTTCGATGTCACCGACCGTCGTGACCAGTTCGATGTCATGTGCACCGTCGTCGGCGGCGGGCTTTCGGGCCAGGCCGGCGCCGTCAAGCACGGCATCTCGATCGCGCTGACCCGCTACGAACCGACGCTGCGGCTGTCGGTCAAGCAGGCCGGTTTCCTCACCCGCGATCCCCGCGTTGTCGAGCGCAAGAAGTACGGCAAGGCCAAGGCCCGCAAGAGCTTCCAGTTCTCGAAGCGCTAGGTTCTAACGCAACCGCGTCGAAGTCATCTTCGGCGCGGTTTCGCACCAGATTGGACGGCGAGACGGCAGGGCCTTCCCCGCCGCACTCGGCAAGCATCAGCCCGGGCCCTGCCCGGGCTTTTCTTTTGGCATTTGCGCGGGGGGTACACCCCTCTCCGCCTAAAGTTATTAACGTTAACTAAATAATCGTTGCGAAAACGTTTCCATCTGGATATGTGAGTCGTCGTGCCGGGGGGCTTGGTCGCCGGCAGCGTCGTGACGGCACGGCGCCAACGCCATCACAGGGTCAACGGATGATCGCTCTCTCGGCTCGCCATCTCGGCATTTTCCTTCTCGGCTCGGCTGCGCTGCTCGGCGCGTCCGCGCCGGCATCGGCTGCAGCCCTTCTTCTCACCACCCAGACCGACGACGCCGCCTATGAGGGCGCCGGAGGCTGGTTGCAGACGACCTACAATCTGCCGCTGCAGGGCAACACCGTTCTGCCGCAGCTGGAACGTGCCGTCGGCCAGGCCAAGACCGGCGCCAACATCCGCCGCGGGCTATACATCCCGACCCTCGCCTCGGGTATTCCGGCACCGGTCGGTACCGGCGTGACGACCGCACTCACCAACTTTTCGCCGCTTGCCGGCGGGTCGGATGCCAACTTCACCAACGGCGCCCCGATCGCGTTCCAGATCTCGCGCCTCGGCACAACGATCAGCTACACCCTCGGCAACACCAGCTGGTCCGACACGAAGAGCTTCTATGCCGACATCAATGCCTTTCAGCTTCGTACCCGTACCAACGTCGGCACCGCCGGCACGCCGACCAATTCGCTGCTGACCTCCGGCCTCGTGTTTTCCGACGCCGTCACCAATTCGCAGGTCCTCGCGGACAATTATGCCGAAAATGGCGGTGTCCTGATCAATCTGTACCGCGGCGTCACCGGCGATTTCACGCTCAGCGGGAATTACACCTTTGCCTGGACGGGCGCCCAGCCGACCGGCGCGCGCCTCGCGTCGCAGGTCAAGCTGCTCGCCCTGCCCGCCATTCCCGAGCCCGCGACCTGGGCGATGCTGATCACCGGCTTCGGCTTCGTCGGCAGCGCGATGCGCCGCCGCCATATCGTCGCTGCCTGACAGGTTTTCCAAGCGGCTTTGCCGCGCCAAAGCAATGGTTGCCGGTGCAGCGCTTTCGTTGCGCCGGCAAGCCGGGCATAAGCCCGGCATGATTCGCTGGTTTCTTGTTCTTCTCGCGCTGCTGGCGCCACCGCTTGCGGCGCAGACCGTCTCCCAGCAGCCGCACACCAAGCTCGAGATCATTGCCGAAAGCCGCACCCCGGCGGCCGGCCAGCCGCTGTCCATCGGCCTTGTCCTCACCCCCGCCGATGGCTGGCACACCTATTGGTCCAACCCCGGCGACGCCGGCGCCGCCACCCGCGTCGAATGGACCCTCCCCGCCGGCACGCCCGAGCCACCGGCGCTCGCCTATCCCGTGCCGGAAACGCTCGTCGTCTCGGGCCTGATGAACTATGTCTATCCCACCGCCAATGTGCTGGTGACGACCGTCACGCCGCCGGCCGGGCTGTCGAACGGCACGGCCTATGCCGTTACCGTCAAGGCCGACTGGCTGGTCTGCAGCCTCGAACAATGCGTTCCTGAAAGCGCCACCGTCACCCTGCCGCTCACCATCGGCAAGGGCGAAGCCGACGCCGAAACTGGTTTCCGCATTGCCGCCGCCCGGGCAGCGCTGCCCAAGCCCGTCACCTGGGCCGCAACCTGGGAAGCCAAGGCCAGCCGCTTCGTCCTCGCCGTGCCTTTCGGCAGCGCCAGCAAGGTCACCGCCGCCTATTTCTTCCCCGACAAGGAAGGCGTCATCGATTTTGCAGCGCCACAGGCCGTCACCATCGCCGGCGACGCGCTGCGCATCGAAACCGCCGCCGCGGCCACGCCTGACGCCGACGCCAGCGCCATCACCGGTGTCCTGCGCGTCGAACAGTCCGACATCGACCACCCGCTCGGCTTCGCCATCACCGCCAATCCCGGCACCGTGCCGGCGGCGGGACTGCCGCTTGGCAAGCCGTCCGGGCCCGAGGCTGCGGCCCCGGCGCTGCTGCCCATCCTGCTCGCCGCCATCCTCGGCGGCGTCATCCTCAACATCATGCCCTGCGTCTTCCCGATCCTCAGCCTGAAGGCGCTCAGCCTGTCCAAGGCCAATGTCGACAGCGCCACCGCGCGCGGCGATGCACTGGCCTATGCCGCCGGCGTCATCCTCGTCTGCACGGCGCTCGGCGGCCTGGTGCTGGCGCTGCGCGCCGCCGGCTCGCAGGTCGGCTGGGCGTTCCAGCTTCAGGATCCGCGCGTCATCACCTTCCTGCTGCTGCTCGTCACCGCCATCGCGCTCAACCTCGCCGGCGTTTTCGAGATCACCCTGTCCACCGGCTCGCTGGGTGACGATACCATCCGCAAGGGCGGCGCGATGGGCAGCTTCGCCACCGGGGCGCTCGCTGCCTTTGTCGCGACGCCGTGCACCGGGCCGTTCATGGCCGGCGCGCTCGGGGCGGCGCTCGTGCTGCCACCGGCGGCGGCGCTGGCGGTCTTCGCCGGCCTCGGCTTCGGGCTGGCGCTGCCTTTCCTCGCCATCGGTTTCGTCCCCGCCTTGCGCCGCCGCCTGCCCAAGCCGGGCGCCTGGATGAACCGGCTGCGCGCCATTCTTTCGGTGCCGATGTTCATCACGGCGCTGGCGCTCGCCTGGGTGCTCGGCCGCCAGGCCGGGGTGGAGGGGATGACCGCCGGGCTTGCCGGTGCGCTGCTCATCGGGCTGCTGCTGTGGTGGCTCGGCAGCCGCCAGCACAGTGGCGGCGGTGGCGGCTGGCTGCCAGCCGGCGCCGCTGTCGCTGCGGGCGTCGCCGCCATCCTGCTGCTGCCCGCCGGCGAGCCTGCTGTGGCGCGCGGCACCTCGGCCCCGGCCGGGCTTTCCGCCGAACCCTATACGCCGCAGCGCCTTGCCGATCTGCAGGCCGCGGGCAAGCCGGTGTTCCTCTACATGACCGCCGACTGGTGCCTGACCTGCAAGGTCAACGAAAAGGGCGCGATGGCCGATGCCGCCGTCGCCCAGGCTTTCAAGGCCAAGGGCATCACCGTGCTGGAAGGCGACTGGACACGCGGCGATGCGGTCATCTCGCAATGGCTGGCGACACGCGGCCGCGCCGGGGTGCCGGTCTATGTCTTCTACGGCACCGACGGCAAGGACCGGGAGCTGCCGCAGATCCTCACCGTGGCCGCGCTGACGGAACTCGGCTGAGTGTCGCTGCTGTTCTCGCCGGTCTCGATCGGCAGTCTCGCCCTGCCGAACCGCATCGTCATCGCGCCGATGTGCCAATATTCGGCCGTCGATGGCGCGCTGACCGACTGGCACCTTATCCATCTCGGCCATCTGGCGCTGTCGGGCGCCGGGCTGCTGATCATCGAGGCCACCGCCGTGTCGCCCGAAGGCCGCATTACCTTCGGCGATGCCGGGCTGTGGGATGACGCCACCGAAGCCGCCATGGCGCGGGTACTGGCCGGAATGCGCACCCATTCATCGATGCCGATCGCCATCCAGATCGCCCATGCCGGCCGCAAGGCATCCTGCGATCTGCCCTGGCATCGCGGCGCCCAGATCGCCCCCGATGCGCCCAACGGCTGGCCGGCGCTGGCGCCGTCGTCGCTGCCGTTCAACCCCGGCGATGCGCCGCCGCTGGCGCTCGATGCCGAAGGGCTGGCGCGGCTGCGGACGCGCTTTGCCGATACCGCCGCGCGCGCCGTCCGGCTCGGTTTCGATGCCATCGAAATCCACGCCGCCCACGGCTATCTGCTCCACGAATTCCTGTCGCCGCTGAGCAACCGGCGCGACGATGCGTATGGCGGCAGCCTTGCCAACCGCATGCGCTTTCCGCTCGAAATCTTCGACAGCGTGCGCGCCGCAGTGCCGGCTTCGACCCCGGTAACCGTACGGATTTCGGCCAGCGACTGGGTGCCCGGCGGCTGGGATATCGATGAAAGCATCATCTTCGCCCGCGAGCTCGAATCGCGCGGCTGCGCTGCCATCCATGTCTCGAGCGGCGGCAATTCACCGGCACAGGCGATCACACTCGGCCCCGGCTATCAGCTGCATTTCGCCCGCGCCATCAAGGCCGCCGTGGCGATGCCGGTCATCGGCGTCGGCCTGATCACCGATCCCCACCAGGCCGAAGCGGTGATTGCCGATGGTGATGCCGATATGGTCGGGCTGGCCCGAGCCATGCTCTACAATCCGCGCTGGCCCTGGCACGCAGCGGCGGCACTGGGCGCCCAGGTCACGCCACCGCCGCAATATCTGCGCAGCAACCCCGACCATGCGCGCGGGCTTTTCAAGCGCCAGTGACGCAGCGACTCGCCGCGACATTCATGCCCGATTAAAAGCGCCTTTCTAGGGATTATGCGTGTTACCCATGCGCCGGGAAACATGTTGCCCCAATTCGATCCGCCGCCGAACAGGACATTCCATGCGTTCAAACCTTGCCGCTGCCCTGCTTCTCGCCACGGCCCTGACAGCGCCAATTCACGCCCCGCTCCACGCCCAGCCCGCGGCCGCGCCGGCCACGGCATCACGCGCCGCCCTTCCCGCTCCTGCGCCGGTCGCCGAACTGGTGAAGTCCATCGATATCCCCTACGAACGCTTCACCCTCGACAATGGCCTGCGCGTCATCGTCCACACCGATCGCAAGGCGCCGATCGTGGCTGTCAGCGTCTGGTATCACATCGGTTCCAAGGACGAGCCTGCTGGCAAGACCGGCTTTGCCCATCTGTTCGAACATCTGATGTTCGGTGGCAGCGAGAATAACCCCGGTTCATACCTGAAGACCCTCGAAGGCATCGGCGCCACCCAGCTCAACGGCACGACCTGGTTCGATCGCACCAACTATTACGAGAATGTCCCCACCCCGGCACTGCCGCTGGCGCTTTATTATGAAAGCGACCGGATGGGGCATCTGCTCGGCGCCGTAACGCAGGCCCAGCTCGATATCCAGCGCGGCGTCGTCCAGAACGAAAAGCGCCAGGGCGACAACAACCCCCTCGGCCTCACCGAATATGCCACGCTCAAGGCGCTGTTTCCCGAAGGCCACCCCTATCGCCATTCGACCATCGGCAGCATGGCCGATCTCGATGCCGCCTCGATGGCCGATGTCCGCGCCTGGTTCAAAGCCAATTACGGCCCCAACAATGCCGTTCTGGTGCTCGCCGGTGACATCGATGTCGCGACTGCCCGCCCGCTGGTGGAAAAATTCTTCGGCGCCATTCCGGCCGGCCCCGAAGTCAAGCGCTATGACGCGCCGGTGCCTGTCTGGACGACGACGCGCACCGAAACGCTGTACGACCAGATCCCGACCCCGCAACTGTCGCGCAACTGGGTGGTGCCGGGCTGGCTCGACGATGACAGCACGCTTGTCGATATCGGGCTGACGATCCTCGCCGGCGGCAGCTCGTCGCGCCTCTACAACGAGCTCGTCCGCGACAAGAAGCTGGCGGTCGGCGTCTCGGGCGGCATCCAGCAGTTCGAAAAAGTCTCCATGGCGAGCATCAGCACCACCCTGGCCGAAGGCGCCGACCCCAAGGCCGTCGAAGCCGTCATCGACCGGGTGCTCGCCGATTTCATCAAGAACGGCCCGACCGCCGATGAAGTATCGCGCGTCGCGACGCGCAGCGCCGCCGGCACGGTACGCGGGCTCGAAGCGGTCAGCCGCAAGGCATCCAAGCTCGCCGAAGGCGCGGTCTATGCCGGCGACCCCGATTACTACAAGAAGGAGCTTGCCGCCGTTGCCGCGGCCACCCCCGCGACCATCCAGGCCGCCGCCGCCAAATGGCTGGCGAAGGGCGATTACCGCCAGACCGTGCTGCCCGGCGCGCGGCCACCGGCCGAAGCCGTGGCGCCACCGGCAACGCCCCCGGCCCCGGCCGCGCCGGTGCCCGTCACCCCCCGGCCACCCGCCCCCGCGGTCGGCGGCACGCCATCGCTCGCCGTGCCGGAAGTGACGCGCGCCACCCTGTCGAACGGGCTGAAGGTGGAGCTGGTGACACGCCCGTCGATTCCCGTCGTCCGGCTGGCACTGTCCTTCGATGCCGGCTTCGCGGCCGATGATCGCGAAAAGCTCGGGGTGCAGGGTCTCGGTCTCGGCTTGCTCGACGAAGGCGCTGCCGGCATGACCGGGCCGCAGATCGCCGAAGCGCGCGAGCGGCTGGGGGCCGGTATCGGCGCCGGCGCCGGCCCCGATCGCACCCGGCTCAGCCTCGACGCCCTGAAACCCAACCTCGCCGCCAGCCTCGCGCTGTTCGCCGACATCGTCCAGCGCCCCGACTTCAAGCCAGCCGATATCGAGCGCGTGCGCGGCCAGCTGCTGACCGGCATCGCGCTGGAGGAAGCCGATCCCGGCAGCATCACCACCCGCATCCTGCCCGTGGAGCTGTACGGTTCCAGCCACCCCTATGGCGTGCCATCATCGGGCAGCGGCACCACGGCGGGCGTGAAGGCCGTTACCCGCGACGATCTTCTCGCCTGGCACCGCGCCTGGATCCGGCCCGACAATGCGACGATCTTCGCCGTCGGTGACATCACCATGGCCGAGCTTCAGCCGCTGCTCGAAACCAGCTTCGGCAACTGGCAGACGGCAGCCGGCGTCGCCAAGGGCACCACGCCGGCGGTGGCCGTGCCGGCGCCAAAGGGTTCGCGCATCATCCTCGTCGATCGCCCGGGAAGCCCGCAAAGCTATATTCGGGGCGGCGTCGTGCTGCCGGTGAAGGGCACCGATGATCCGATCGCGCTGCGCGCCGCCAACGACATCCTCGGCGGGCTGTTCTCGTCACGCCTCAACATGGATATCCGCGAGGCCAAAAGCTGGGCCTATGGCGTCGGCAGCGGCATCGGCAGCGGCAAGCAAAGAGTCAGCTTCCAGATCGTCGCCCCGGTGCAGGCCAATCGCACCGGCGACGCGATGGCGGCAATCATCGCCGATGTGAAGGCCCTGCGCCAAGCCCAGCCGATCACGCCGGACGAACGCACGGCGGCAATCGACAACACCGTGCGCTCGCTGCCCGGCGAGTTCGAAAGCGGCGGCGCGCTGCTGGGGGCGCTGGAACGCAACGAACTCCTCGGTCGCGGCGACGACTATTATGGAAAACTGGTGCCACGGCTCACCGCCCTGACACCGGCGCAGCTCAACGAAGCGGCAAAGCTCCTCGATACCAGCGACTTCACCTGGGTCGTGGTCGGTGACCGCAAGCTGGTCGAGCCGCAGCTGAAGCAATTGGGGTTGCCAGTGGAGGTACGATAGCCTCCGAGCCCATAACCGATTGCATCGGCAAGGAGTCAGAGCCTCCGGCGGTTGGGGCCGACGGCCCCAAACCCCAATTAGCCTGACTTGTGCAGGCGTATCGGATCGAGCCGCCAGATCGAATGGGGTCCGGGGCCGCCGGCCCCGGCCGCCGGAGGCTCTTCAACCCGTGCGCTATCGCACGCCGAAGACGAGGCTGAACGCCCGCAGATAGGCGAACATCGCGCCGGCTGCGGGTTCGGCGATCTCGATATGGCTGCGCCGGGCGTCGGTCGGGTCGGTATAGCGGTCGAAGATGCCGGCTTCGGTCAGGCTGCGGATCCAGCGTAGCGCTGTCGTTGTCGGAACGGCGGCGGCGATGCACAGGCTCGACACTGGCACGCGCTTGCCTTCCAGCCGCGCGGCGGTCAGGTCGAGGAGCATGTCCCAGGCCGGATCGGCGAAGATCTCGGCCGGGAAATAACGCTCCCGGTCGCGGCGCAGTTTCAGGATGCGCCGCACCAGCTGGGCATCGACGGTCGTCGGCGCCGGGTCGACGCGCTGCGCTTCGGCAAGGCGCGCCAGTTGCTCGGCAATGCGGCTTGCCTCGGCCGACAGCGCATTGATCTGGCGCGCGACGCCATCGGACAGGTCGGCAACACCCGGGATGGCGGCAGGCGCCGCGGCACGGGCAAGGACCGCGGCGATGACCGGTGGCGTGTCGCCGGGCAGGACAAAGCCCTCGGCGGCGTCGATCCACGCTGCCGGAACGTCCATTTCCCCCGGGGCGAGGACCAGCGGCAAACCCGACCGCTGCACGATGGCGAGATCGAGCCCGGCAACATCGGCACCGGCCACCAGCCAGCAATCGGCGCTGGTTTCGACCGACTGCCAGCCCGGCCCGGCCTCGCCGTTGCCAGCCCAGTTCGGCGAAGCAACGACGCGGACCGGCGCCAATGAAGTGTCGAAGCCCCCTTCGACTGTATTAACAATCGGCAAATTAACATTCATTTTGGCAAATCGCCCCCCGTGACAATATCTTTCACACTCTTAGTCTGCAGTTCAAGCTGTTTGGAGGAACAGTAGGGTCGAGTGTTTATTTGTCATCAGTAATAAACCGGATAGACACATGAATTCTAAAAGAAGAATTGGCGGGATGACGGCCAGCCCGCCCACCCGCCTCGCAACATTGATCGGCACCAGCCCGGTGATGGTCGCCATCCGCGCCGAGATCGAGACGCTGGCGGATTCAAGCGCTTCGGTGCTGATCACCGGGCCATCGGGATCGGGAAAGGACGTGGTCGCCCAGCTCCTTCACCAGCGCAGCCGCCGCGCCACCCGGCCGTTCGTGGCGCTCAACTGCGCCGCCGTCGCGCGCGACCTGCTCGAAGCCGAGCTTTTCGGCCATGAGGCCGGCGCCTTCACCGGCGCGATCAAGGCCCGCCCCGGCCGTTTCGAGGCGGCACATGGCGGCACGCTGTTTCTCGACGAAGTCGGCGACATGGCGCTGGCCATGCAGGCCAAGCTGCTCCGCACCCTCGAAACCCGGGTCGTCGAACGCGTCGGCAGCATGCTGCCGATCAATGTCGATGTGCGGTTGTGCGCGGCGACGAGCGTCGATCTGATCGCCGCCATCGATCGCGGCGATTTCCGCAGCGACCTGCTCTATCGGCTCGATGTCATCCGCATCGCCATGCCGCGCCTCGCCGACCATGCCGAGGATATCCCGCTGCTCGTCGTGCATTTCGCTGCGCAATTGCCCGGCGACCCGATCAGCCTCGATGCCGGCGCGCTGCTGCTGCTGATGGCACAGCCCTGGCTCGGCAATGTCCGCGAGCTGAAGAACTTCGTCGAACGCGCCCAGGCGCATTTTGCCGGCCAGGCCGTCACCGCCGAACTGGCCGCCCGGCTGCTGCAACGCGGCACGGCAACGGTGCAGGAACGGCCGCCGCCTGCATCCGCGCCGTCACCCGCACCTGCACCGGCGCCGCCCCCGCTGCAACTGATCACAAGCGACATGATCGACCTCAAGGCGGTCCTCGCCACCGTCGAGCAGGCCTATATCCTCGAAGCGCTCGCGGCCTCGGGCGGTGCCATTGCGGCGTCGGCAAAACGCCTCGGGCTGCAGCGGACGACGCTGATCGAAAAGATGCGCCGCCTGCACATCATCCCCGAACGGCCGCCGTCGGCGACATGAGCCGGGCAAGCCCCGGACCCGGCAGCTTCAGCCGGGCAAGCCCGGACCCGGCAGCTTCAGCCGGGCAAGCCCGGACAAGGCCCCTTCAGCCGGCGGGTGCCGCATCGGCACCATAGGTCCAGGCGACGCGGAACTGCATCGGCAGCGTCTCGACCAGAACCTGCGCCTGGTGCCCTGCCGCCCCGGCCTTGTCCGCGGTTTCGATGGCGACCCGCGTCGCGGCGCCGGCATCGTCATAATAGCCGTAATTGACCCCTTCGAAATTGATCCGCCACCGCGCGCCTTCGCGGATGACGGCATAACGGGCGATGGGGTTTGCGGACATCGGGCTGGCTTTCTTTCGCGACATGGCGGACATCGGCAGCGTCCGGGCATTCGTCAAGGTGCTGGACAACAAGGCTTTGCGCCGGAATAGAAGCCAAAACAAAAGCCGGGGACAGCCATGACCGATCGCACGACCATCGACCGCCGCCGCCTGCTCGCCAGCGCCGCCATCGCCGGCGGCGCCCTGCTCCGCCCGGCCGAATTGTTCGCCGCCGGCGCCGACCGCAGCGCCGACCTGAAGGCCATTCGCGCCGTCGTGGACAAGCAGCTTCCCGAAAACATCGCGCGCATCCAGGACTGGATCAAGCACCCGGGCATCGCCGCCGAAGACTGGCAGATGGACATGGCGTGCGACTATACCATGGGTCTGCTCCGCGATGCCGGCTTCCAGACCGTCCGCAAAGTGCCGACCAGCGGCCAGCCGGGCATTTTCGCCACCCTCGATGCCGGGGCAAAGCGCACCATGGGCATCTATTTCATGTACGACGTGAAGCAGGTGAACCCCATGGAATGGTCGAGCCCGCCCTTCGACGCGGCGCTTGTCGACAAGCCCGGCTTCGGCAAGGTCATCGTCGGCCGCGGCGCCATCAACCAGAAAGGCCCCGAAGCCGCATTTCTGGCCGCGCTCCACGCCATTCGCGGCGCCGGCAGGAAGCTGCCGGTCAACCTCGTCCTCGTCGCCGAAGGCGAGGAGGAAATCGCCAGCCCCAATTTCCGCGAAATCGTCGAACAGCCCGATGTCCTTGCCGCACTGAAAAAATGCGAAGGCGTCATCATCCCCAGCGCCTGGCAGGCGAGCAATGGCGCCGTCCAGATCAATCTCGGCGCCAAGGGACCGCTCGAATTCCAGCTGATCGCCAGCGGCGAAAAATGGGGCAAGGGCCCCGCCGGTGACATTCACTCCTCCTACCACGCCCAGGTCGACAGCCCGGTCTGGCACCTCGTCCAGGCGCTCGGCACCCTTGTCGAAGCCGATGGCCACACCCCGGCGATCGACGGCTGGTTCGACAATGTCCGCCCGCTCAGCCCACGCGAAAAGCAGCTGATCGCGCAGACCGCGGCCGGCAACAGCGAGGCCGAAGCCAAGAAGGCACTGGGCGTGAAGATGTGGATCAACGACGAACCCTGGGACAAGTCGCTCGAAAGGCTGGCGTCACAGCCGACGATCAACATCCAGGGCCTTGTCGCGGGCTATACCGGCACCGGCGGCAAGACCGTCCTGCCCGGCCGCGCCGAAGCCAAGCTCGAATGCCGCCTCGTCCCCAACCAGACCAAGAAAGAGGCCGAAACCAAGCTGCGCGCCCATCTCGCCAAGCGCGGCTTCGGCGATATCGAGGTCAATGTCTCGGGCGGCTATGACCCCACCGAAACCGCTGAAAACAGCCGCATCATCCGCGCCCAGCAAGCCGTTTATGGCCGCTTCGATGCCCCCTTCACCCTCAATCCGCGCCTCGCCGGCTCCTGGCCCGGCAGCATCTTCACCCAGCCCCCGGTCTCGCTTCCCGCCGGCCAGTTCGGCGTCGGCCATGGCTCGGGCGCCCATGCCCCGAACGAATATTTCGTTGTCGAATCGTCGAACCCCAAGGTTCAGGGCCTCGCCGGCTCGACCATGGGCTTTGTCGACTTCCTCCACGAAATGGCCGTGGTCAGCTAGACCGCGCCGCCCGCTCAAACGGGGTCCGGGGCCGCCGGCCCCGGCCGCCGGAGGCGCTTTCGTCTAGCTGGCCACCATCTCCCGGCCACGACGCCGCATCGCAAAGCCGACCATGCCGAAGCCGGCAATCAGCATCGCCCAGGTCGCCGGCTCGGGAACCATGCCGAGCGAGACATTGGTCACCAGATTGCCATAGCTCGGCCTGCCGCCGACGTCGGTCGAGGCAAAGTTCAGCCGTGCGCTCGTCCCGCCGGCCGTGAAGCGATGTACCGTGTCGGTCCAGCCGGCAAAGCCGTTGCTCGCCATCGCACCCGCCGCGGCGCCATCCACCGAAATGCCGAGCCACTGCGGCCCGCTATCGGCGCGGCCCGCCATCGACCAGCCGAGTTCATAGCGGGCGCCAGGCGTGAGGCCAGTGACGATCTGCGAGACCGAGCCGAAGCGGTTGGCGTTGACTTCAAGCACCTGACAACCGGTTGAAAAACAGGTGGCACCATAAACGCCGGCATTGCCGACTTCGATCCGGTCGCCATTTTCGCTGAACCAGCCGGGGATGCTGGCTTGCTGTCGCCAGCCGGACCCGGCGCCGGGATTGGTAAAGTCGCCATTGACCACCAGGTTCGTTACCGCAGCGGCCGGCCCAGCCATCGCCATCACCGCTACACCGGCCAGAACCACTGTCAGAAACCGTCCACGCATCTCGCTACCCTGTGCCACAACGCAACATCGCCAATCCGATGTTCCTGCACGCGGTAACGGCGCTTCTGCCGCCAGATTGCGTCTATATCGTTACTGTAGTGCTAAAATCCTCAGGCAAACTCCAGGATCACTGCGTCCACCGCCAGTGAATCCCCGGCCTTGGCGAGCACCTTGCCCACCGTCCCGGCCTTTTCGGCACGAAGGATATTCTCCATCTTCATCGCTTCGACCGTCGCCAGCGGCTGCCCGGCCTCCACCTTGTCGCCTTCGGCCACGGCGACCGACACCACCAGCCCCGGCATCGGGCAGAGCAGATATTTGCTCATGTCGGGCGCCACCTTGGCGATCATGTAGCGCGCCAGCTCGGCGGCGCGCGGCGTCAGCACCCGCACCCGGTGGGAAGCGCCGCGAGTCGTGATCTTCAGCCCGCTGCCGGCCTTCTCGATCGCCATGCTGCGGGTCGTGCCGTCGATATCGGCATCGAATTGCGCCGAGCCCACCCGCCAGTCGGTTGCAACCCCCACTTCGCGGCCATCGATCTCGATCCCGAAACCGCTGCCATCGCCGCTGACCACCACCGGCACCTGTTCGCCGCCAAGCTCGACCACCCAGTCCTCGCCATATTCGGCGCCGGTGCCCGACAATTGCCCGTCGATCAGCTGCGCCCGCTCGGCCTCGATCGCCTGCACCACTGCCGCTGCCGCGACGATCGCGACCCGGGTTTCGGCATCGACCGGCGCGCCGTGGAAACCGTCCGGATATTCCTCGGCAATGAAGCCCGTTGTCACATTCTCGCCGGCCTGAAAGCGCGGGTGCGCCATGATTGCGCTGAGGAAATCGATATTATGGCTGATGCCGCGGATATAATAACGGTCGAGCGCATCGGCCTGGGCCTTCACGGCCTGGGCACGCGTCGGCGCCCAGGTGATCAGCTTGGCGATCATGGGATCGTAGAACATCGAAATTTCGGCGCCTTCGACAACGCCGGTGTCGATCCGCACCAGCGCTTGACCCTCCCGCCCGGCTTCGGGCGGCCGGCACGCCGAAAGCCGGCCGATGGAGGGCAGGAAGCCGCGATACGGATCCTCGGCATAGACACGGGTTTCGATCGCCCAGCCGTCCAGCTTCACATCGTCCTGGCTAAAAGGCAGCGCCTCGCCCGCCGCGACGCGGATCATCAGCTCGACCAGATCGAGCCCGGTGATGCACTCGGTCACCGGATGCTCGACCTGCAACCGGGTGTTCATTTCGAGGAAATAGAAGCTGCGATCGGCGCCGGCGATGAACTCCACCGTTCCGGCACTGGTATAGCCGACGTTGCGCGCCAGCGCGACGGCCTGCTCACCCATCGCCTTGCGCATTTCGGGGGTCACGAAAGGCGATGGCGCTTCCTCCACCACTTTCTGGTGGCGGCGCTGGATCGAACAGTCGCGCTCGTTCAGGTAGATGATGTTGCCATGGCTGTCGCCGATCAGCTGGATTTCGATATGGCGCGGCTGTTCGACGAACTTCTCGATGAACACCCGGTCGTCGCCGAAACTCGCCAGCGCCTCGCGCTTGACGCTCTCGAAGCCCTCCCGCACATCGGCCTCGTTCCAGGCCAGCCGCATGCCCTTGCCGCCGCCGCCGGCACTGGCCTTCATCATCACCGGATAGCCGATGCCGCCGGCGATCTCCACGGCATGGTCGGTGCCGTCGATCTCGCCGACAAAGCCCGGCACCACCGATACCCCGGCGGCCTTGGCGCGGCGCTTCGATTCGATCTTGTCGCCCATCGCGGCAATGGCGGGCGCCGGCGGGCCGATGAAGGCGATGCCGGCCGCGGTCAGCGCCTCGACGAAACTGGCGCGTTCCGACAGAAAGCCATAACCGGGATGTACCGCCTCGGCGCCGGTCGCCTTGCACGCCGCAATGATCTTGTCGGCAACGAGATAGGATTCAGCCGCCGGCGACGGCCCGATGTGCACCGCTTCATCGGCCTCGCGGACATGCAGCGCATTGGCATCGGCGTCCGAATAGACCGCAACCGTCGCAATGCCCATGGCGCGCGCGCTGCGGATGACGCGGCAGGCGATTTCACCGCGATTGGCGATCAGTATCTTCTTGAACACGCGAGGCCGCCCCATTCGTCGCTGCAACGAGACCCCTTCCATAACCGCCGCGGCGGTGCGCGCAAGGGTGGTCGCGGGGGGCGCATTCAGGGAGGGGCCTCCGCCTGCCCCGGCGAAGGCCTCCGCCTGCCCCGGCGAAGGCCGGGGGCGGCCGGGGCCAGCGGCCCCGGACCCCATTCGATTATGATGCCCGCACCGATGGCGTGGCTAAACTTTCTGGCAGGGGTCCGGGGCCACCGGCCCCGGCCGCCGGCGGCTCTCTTGTCCTTAATTCGAGGCGAACCTCGGGCTCCCGTTGGCGACGGCGCGACGCACCATCGGCTCGGCTTCAGCGGCCGCTTCGGCACGGCAATCGGCCATCGCCTTCATCGCGGCCGGGGTCCAGTTTACCACCGGACCGCATGCCCAGCGAACAGTTGCGGCGACGCGCTTGCGCAAGGTTTCGACACCTTGCGACGACGTCAGGTCGATATCACGAGTCGCAACGATGGCCTGCGCTGGCGGCACGACCGGATCGGCAAGTACCGCGACAGAGGAGGCCAGCAACACAGCGGCAAGACCGCCATGCAGGAGCGGACGCACATTGTATCTGGTCATGACAACTCCTTCACGCACAAAAGCGATTTCATGGGCTGACTGACAGCCCGTTCGTCATTTCATCACCCTGCGGCTGCGCTCCCGCGCTGCCGACATCGCAAAGTTGCGCGCCTTTTGTGACGTTATCAAGCGACTTTTGTCATAAAAGAGTCACGAAACTCGGCTAATGTCATCCTCGTAGCAGTTTTAACTGCAAAACATTGAACGAACTGAGTGCCTTGGATGCACCGGTGCGGCAGAAATACCGTATCATTTTTTTGCGGGCGGCGGCGGCAGATGGGTGGCATCGCCCCGGCCCAGCCACGGGGACTCGCGTTCCGAAATCAGCGTGCTGCCGATAGCGCCGGCAAACCAGCCCGTGCGCCGGTCCCGATCAAATAGGGTCGGGACCTACAGCCCCGACCGCGCCTGACCGCGCCCGCCCCCACCCCGCCCTATGCGCGGCAGGCGGCGGCACTCCCCACAGCGTTACTCGGCCGCGATCGCTTCCGCCGCGCGCTTCGCCGCATCGAGTTCGGCGGCCTTTTTCTCGACCAGCATGACGATGTGATCGACCATCTTCTCGCTTTCGATGACATGGTCGGTGATGCCGGACAGGAACACCATGTGACGGCCATTGCCGCCACCGGTCAGCCCGATATCGGTTTCGCGCGCTTCACCCGGGCCATTGACGACGCAGCCGAGCACCGACAGCGACAGCGGGGTGGTGATGTGCGCAAGGCGTTCCTCGAGCTTTTCGACGGTCTTGACGACATCAAAGCCCTGGCGGGCGCAGCTGGGGCAGGACACGACGCGGACGCCGCGGGCACGAATGCCGAGCGACTTCAGCATGTGATAGCCGACCTTGATTTCCTCGACCGGATCGGCGCTCAGCGAGACCCGGATGGTATCGCCGATTCCGGACCAGAGCAGCATCCCCATGCCGATCGACGACTTCACCGTGCCGCCCTGCAAGCCACCGGCTTCGGTAATGCCGAGGTGGAGCGGATAATCGCACACCTCGGCAAGGCCGTTATACGCCGCCACTGCAAGAAACAGGTCCGACGCCTTCACCGAAATCTTGAACTCGTGGAAATCCTCGTCCTGGAGCATCTTCATATGCTCCAGCGCGCTTTCAACCAGCGCTTCGGGGCAAGGCTCGCCATATTTTTCGAGCAAATGCTTTTCAAGGCTGCCGGCGTTGACGCCGATGCGGATGGCGCAGCCATTGGCCTTGGCAGCGGCAACGACTTCCTTGACCCGGGCTTGGCTACCGATGTTGCCGGGGTTGATGCGCAGGCAGGCCGCGCCGGCATCGGCGGCTTCAAGGCCCCGCTTGTAGTGGAAATGGATGTCGGCAACGATCGGCACATTGACGGCCCGAACGATCGTCCGCAGCGCCGCGGTCGATTCCACATCCGGGCACGACACCCGCATGATATCGGCGCCGACGGCCTCGCAGGCCTGTATCTGGGCGATGGTGGCCGCCGCATCGCTGGTCAGCGTGTTGGTCATCGACTGCACCGCAATCGGCGCATCGCCACCGACCGGCACCTTGCCGACCATGATCTGGCGGGATTTGCGGCGGGCGATATCACGCCACGGGCGAACGCTCATTCGAAAAGCTCCTTGGTCTGGCAGCGCTATACCGCGCTTGGCGCTGCCCCGCCAGCACCCGCGAGCCGCGCGCTGAACCAACCTGCTTTTCGGCCTAAGCCTCGCGCCGCCACAATTTGCGCAGCGACCCCAGCACCCGCATCGCCAGCCACAGAAGCAGCCCGGTGGCCACCGCCAGCACCACCGCCAGCGCCGCCGCCCAGTCCGGATGGGCGAAGACCAGCCACAGCCCCGCCGCCGTCACGCCATCTTCGGCCACCGAGGCGACGACATTGCTCACCGGTTCGGGCGAGGTGTTGATGACCGCCCTCGATCCGGCCTTGGCGCTGTGCGCCGCCAGCGCCGCGCCGCCGCCGAGCAGCACCGTCACGACGCCGAGCGCGGCATTGTCGGGCGAGACCACCGCAAACGCCAGCAAGGCGCCGCCGACGGGGCGCACCAGGCTGTGCACCGCGTCCCACAAGCTGTCGATGATCGCCACCTTGTCGGCCAGGAACTCGGCGATCGCCCCGGCCGCCGCCACCGCCAGCACCCACCAATTGCCGAGCACGGCCAGCCCGGCGAGCTCTCCGGGCAAGCCGAAACCGCCGAAGCGCACCGCCAGCCCGGCCGCCAGCACCGCCGCGTAAAGCCGCCAGCCGGCAAGCAGGCTGAGACTGGCAGCGATGCCGATGATTTCGGGCGCGGTCACACCCTGCCCATAGCAGGGGTTTGCTTGTCGCGCCCATGCCCTAAGGTGCCGCCATGACCAGCATCCCCGCCGCCACTGTCATCCTGCTCCGCGCCCGCCCCGACAGCACCCCCGAAACCTTGATGGTCCGCCGCGGCGAGAACCTGGCCTTTGCCGGCGGCGCGTTGGTCTTTCCCGGCGGGCGGGTCGATGCCGCCGATCTCGCCACGGCACGAAACCCGGCGCTGGCCTTCGGTTTCGACGGCCTTGCCGATGACGACGCCGCAGCGCGCATCGCCTGCGCCCGCGAAGCGCTGGAGGAAACCGGCGTGCTGCTGACCAGCGGTGATGCCGCAGACCCGGCAGCCCTTGCCGAAGCCCGCTCCGCGCTCGCCAGTGGGCCCGACAGCGACGAAGCCCGCAGCTTTGCCGCCCTTCTCCAGACCTTCGGCCTCCGCGTCGATGCCGCGCGCTTCGTCCCCTTCGCACGGTGGGAGCCGCCGGCCGCTGCCCCCATCAAGCGCCGTTTCGACACGCTTTTCTATCTCGCCGATGCCGGCAACACCGCCCAGGCCGCCATTTCGCCGGATGGCGGCGAGGCCGTCGCCATCGGCTGGACCACCGCCGCCGATGTCCTTGCCGAAGAAGCGCGCGGCGAAGCCGCTCTCGTTTTCCCGACCAAATGCAATCTCCAGCGCATCGGCCAATATGCCGGCATCGACGCCGTGATGACCGCCGCCGCCTCGCGCCCGCCGCCCTTCATCCAGCCCGAGATCGTCGATCGCGACGGCGTCAAATGGCTCGTCATCCCGGAAGGCTGCGACTATCCGGTCACCGAGGAACCCCTGGACGGGGTGCGCCGCGAATAGGTCATAGCTTGCCAAGGCAATTCGCCTCCGGCGGCCGGGGCCGGCGGCCCCGGACCCCATTCATTCCGGTCAAACGGGGTTTGAGGCCACCGGCCCCAACCGCCGGAGGCTCTTGGGTCCACGCCGCAACCCTCGGTTCTAACCCCGCAGCCTGGCGCGAAAGCCCTTGATCGCGCTCCACGCCCCATAGGCGATGATCAGCGCCAGAAACCCCCAGACCCACAGCGGTATGCCGCGCCCGACGATGGCGAGGTAGAGATAGGCCGAGATGAAGCACAGCCCCGCGGCGAGGATCGGCAGCACCGCCGACTGGCCGGCGCGCAGCCGCTTCACCGCCAGCCCGGTGAACAGGATGAAGAACGGAATGGCCCCCACATAGATCGCGCCGAAGATCACCGGGTTGACGCCATATTGCGCCCCCAGCCCCATCAGCCATGCCTGTGCGTCCGCCAGCCAGTCCATCATCCGCCACGCGCTCCTGTCCTGCTCTATTCGCGGTTTCCACGCATCGGTGACAATGCTAAAAGTCGGCGCGCCCACTGCCATAACCGAGGCACGCCATGCGCCTGTCGATCATCGTTGCCCTTGCGACCCTCGCTATCGCCAGCACCGCCACCGCCCAGCCGTCCATCGGCGACGCCGCCGCGCGCGCCCTTTTCGTCGCCACCGATACCAACAAGGACGGCAAATGGGACAAGGCCGAATGGGTTGCTGCCGGCCGCCGCGAGATGGGCTTCACCTTCTGCGACAGCAGCAAGGACGGCTTCATCGACCCCGCCGAGCTCAGGGCCTGCGCCGAAAAGGCCCGGGCGATGGGGCTGACCGCGCAATAAGCCTCAGGGCCGCAAGCCTCGGCCCTTTCGCCCCGGCTTCAACGCCCGCTGCGCCAGATTGACGAACTCGCACAGCTCTGCGCGGGTGTCGCGCGGGTCGATGATCGCCTCGACACCATAATGTTCGGCGGTGCGGAACGGCGATCGCACCCGTTGCAGCCGGGCATTGATCTCGGCCAGCCGCGCCGCCGGATCCTCGGCCGCTTCCAGCTCGGCGCGATAGGCCGCCTCCAGGCCCCCCGAAATCGGCAGGCTGCCCCAGTCCCCCGAAGGCCAGGCCATCCGCCAGCGAAAACGGTCGGCCGGGGCATGGCCGCTGCCTGCCATGCCATAGGCCTTGCGCATTATCACCGATGCCCAGGGTACCGATGCTTGATATATGGCCGCTAACGCCCTGGAACCCCAGCGAATTGTCGCCTCGTCCTCGGCCCGGCGGCCGATCAGGAAGCCGGGATTGTCGACCAGATGCACCACCGGCAGATGGAAGGTATCGGCCAGATCGACATGGCGTTCGACCTTGCGGGCTGTCGCTGCCGTCCATAAGCCGCCCAGGCTTTCGGGGTTGGACGCCACCACCGCCACCGGCCAGCCATCGATCCGCGCCAGGCCGGTGACAACCCCCAGCCCCCATTCGCGCCCCATCTCGAACCAGCTGTCGCGATCGACGATGGCGTCGACGATCGGGCGAACGGGATAGAGCTTGCGCCCGTCGCGCGGCACCGCCGAAACCAGCCAGTCCTCGCCCTTGCGGCGCTTGTCCTTGACCGGCCCCCGCGCCGGCAGTTCATCGACCGAGCTCGGCAGATAGGACAGGAACCGCCGCAGCCGCACAAAGGCTTCGGCCTCGCTTTCCACCCGGTCGTCGATGGCGCCATTGGCGGCATGGATATGCGCCCCGCCAAGCTGTTCCTTGGTGCGGATCTCGCCGGCCGCCGCCACCACCGGCGGCCCCGCCACGAACATCTGCGCCACGCCATCGACCAGCAGCGAATAATGCGCCATCACCTGCCGCCCGGCGCCGAGCCCCGCCACCGGCCCAAGCCCCAGTGCCACCACCGGCACATTGGCCATATTGTCGACCATGATCTCCCAGCCCGGGATCTCGGGGATATAGGTGTAGCCCATCGTCTCCAGCGTGCGGACCGAACCGCCGCCGCCGGTGCCTTCGATCATCCGGATCAGCGGCAGGCGATATTCACTCGCCAGCCGCTCGGCATCGGTCAGCTTCCTATGCAGGCTGGCATCGGCGGCGCCGCCGCGCACGGTGAAGTCATCGGCGGTCAGCACGACCGGACGGCCATCGACGGTGGCGCGCCCGAACAGGAAATTGGCGGGCTGGAAGCTGACCATGTCGCCGTCATCGGCATAGGCGGCAAAGCCGGCGAGCGCCCCGATTTCACGAAAGCTGCCTTCATCGGCGACCGCCGCCAGCCGGTCGCGGGCGTTCATCCGCCCCATCGCCGCCTGCTTTTCCAGCTTGGCGGCACCGCCCATGGTCAGCGCCGCGGCCCGCCGGCGCGCCAGTTCATCAAGTTCGGGTTGCCAGCTCATCGGCCTGTTCTAGGCCCTGCGCTTGCCGGCTTGCAACGCCCCGGCCGGTTCGAACGCCGCCGATAGCGGCCCGAATCGACCCGACCTGCCGATAATATCAGGAAGGTTGCGAAACCGTTCCTTTTGGGCAAGAGTGGATTGTCGCGCTTAATCGGTTAGAATGCTCTGGCGGCGAAGGGAAACGTGATGCGTGTGGATTTTGCCGAAGACTTTTCGGCGACCGTCGCCGATAGGCTTGACAACAACGTGCCAGCACGGTGGTGTACTAGTGTGACAACACGGCAAAGCCCGGCGACCGACACGGTCCTGATGCTCACCGATGGGCAGCGCGATTGCCTGCGCCTCGTTTACAACCACATGAAATCCAAGGATATTGCCCGCGTTCTCGGGGTGTCGCCACACACTGTCGACATGCGCCTGCGCACGGCAATGAAAACCCTTGGTGTGGCCAGCCGGATCGAAGCCGCACGCCTTCTCGTGCAGGAGGAATCGGGCGGCGAAACCACGCCCGATCTGTATCAGCCATTGATATATCAGGCACCGGATGTTGCCGGGGAAGCGGAATCGGCCACACTGCAATCACCGGCCCTGGACGGTGACTTTGCAGCAGACGGTTCGGACATTTCGAACCTGACACGCGAAATCCAGCCCAGCCCGGTCGTCGATCCGCTCGTCAACGGCCCTCCCCGTCTGGCCTTCGCATCGATGGAATATGAAGCGTCCAGGGCGGGTGCTGGGTCTTTTGACCCTGGATCCAGCACCCGCCCCACGGATGCCGCGGTTTTTTCGTCAAGGCCCTGGGGCAAGCGAAACGACCTGTCGGTCGGCACCCGCCTCGGCTGGATATTTCTGATAGCGGTCGGTTCCGCGTTGGGCTTTGGCGCTATCCTTGCCGCCCTCGCTGCACTGAAGACACTCTTTTAGCACTTCCGGGTGATGGTCATCCGGAAGGATGATCAACTGCACGCCACCAGCATCCCTGGGGCGGCATCGGAAGGATAATACCATGATCGCCACCCTGCCTGTTTCGCAGACCCGTCTCGTCGCCAACGATCTCGCTGCCAAGCTTGCCGCCGCCGAAGCCGCGATCGATGCCGCTGTCGCTGCCGTCGCCGGCCTCACGGCGGCCATGCCGATCGCCAGCCAGCAGTCGAATGTCGGCATGCATGTCGGCCATGAAGCGCTGATGCACGCGATGGAAAGCTGCTCGGCCCTCGTCAAGGCACGCACCAACATCATCCGCTCGCACAAGGCCCTTGCCGTTGCCCAGCATGAAGTCGGTCTTGGCGAAGTCGCCTTCCTCGACACCAATTGCCCGCCGATGCCGAAGGCCGAAATGGAAGCCGCTGAAACCTTTGTTGCGCCAGCGCGTCACCTTGCCGCGGTCGCCTGAAGCCTGGCTGGCGCGGGCGGCCGCCGCCGGCTCGCGCAGGCTCCCAACGCGGAAATGTTGTCATGTTTTTTACCGTAATGGCTTTTGCCGCCCTGCTGGCGTCCACCGGCATGGCCTGGCGCTGGGGCGGGCTGGATGAAAAGCTAACTTCGACGGGCTTCATCATCTCGGCTCTGGCCTCGAACCTTGCCAATACCGGGCATTATTCCCAGACCGAAACCGGCGTGCTGGTCGTCGATCTGGCGCTGCTGGCCGGTCTTGTCATCCTCGCACTGCGCAGCGACCGCTTCTGGCCGATGTGGGCCGCCGCCTTCCAGCTCGTCGGCACCATGGTCCATATCGCCAGCATGACCGAAACCGGCAATTTCGCCTGGGCCTATGCTGTCGGCCTGATCTTCTGGTCCTATCCGGTGCTGATCGCGCTGATGGTCGGCACCTGGCTCGAAGCCCGCTTCCGGCTGCGCTGACAGCGAGAACGGTCGATCCGCAGCCGCGCCGGGCAACCGGCGCGGCTGTCGGCGTCCGCGGCGCCTCTGGAGCACAGTGCCGAAAACCCGTCGATGACGGTTCTGGCCGTCCGGTCGAATGGGGTCCGGGGCCGTCGGCCCCCGGCCGCCGGAGGCCCCTGTGTTCCAACCAGAATGCAATCGAATCTAGAAAAACACCTTCCGCAGGCTCAGGTTGATGCTGCGGCCGATCGGGTCGATCAGGAAGGGCTGGTAATTGATCGGCACCGTGCCGGTGCGATCGCGCACATCGATCCGGGCGTCGGTGATGTTGTTGACCGCCAGTGTGACGCGCGCGCCGCGCAGCCAGGGCGCCCGGCGCACAAGCTCGGGGCGCTGCCCCAGATCGGCGAAAAGCCGCAGGCTCGCCGTGGTCAGCCCCGAGAAGAACAGGTCGTTGGGCGAGGTCGTGCCCCCGGACGGATCGGTGAGCACGCGCGTCGCGCTCTGCCAGTTGGCGCTCAGCCGGGCACCAAGGCCGCTCTTGCCGAAGCCGCCGCGCACTTCGATCTCGTGGCGCGGCTGGCCGCCGTTGCTGCCCGTTGCCGAGCCGTTGAGCAGATCGAGTTGCGGCACGCCGGCGCGGATCAGCACCCGCTCCTCGAGCCGCCAGGTGTGAAAAACCGACATCTGGAACCGCCCGTCGGCGCCGCCGAGTCCGCCGAAGCGGCCACCGCCCCGGCCGCCGCCACCGCCGCCGCCGCCAGCACGGGGTCCACGCGCCCCGGCGTCACCACCAGCAGCGGCAGGCGCCCCGGCCCCGGCTGGCGCGCCGGCAGCGGGCGCCGCCGTTCCGCTTTCCGCCGCGCGCTGGCGGCGGAACGCCTCGCGCCGCGCTTCGGCCGCGGCGATTTCGGCCGCCGAGGCCTTGATCGGCAGCGACAGGTTGAAGCCCCAGCGCAGTTGCGATGAATCCGACCGCTCGAAATTCACCGGCCGGTTGTCGATCGCTGTCAGCCGCCCATCGGCATCGCGGGTGAAGCGATCGGGAAAGGCGGCTTCCAGCTCGGCCGTGGCCGTCGGAAAGCCGGCGACGGGCAAGTCGATACGGCTGGCGATGTAATTGGCACTGAGCGTGAGATCGGTTTCGGCAAGTGGCTTCACCGTGGCACCGGCCTTGAAGACCCGGCGGTTGTCGGCCAGCAGATCCGGATTGCCGCCATCGAGCCGCGAGATGACCGCCGTTTCGCCGGTGCGGAAATCGAAAACCCGGATGTTGGGGGTGAGAATCTGGGGGTTGCCGAGTTGCTGGAGCGACGGCGGCCCCTGCTGGTCGGTCACCGAGACGATGAAGGTCATGCGGCTGTCGGGTTTCCATGTCAGCCCATAACCGGTGGTCGTCAGCGTGCCGAAATCGGACAGGGTGTCGACAGCGATGTTGAAGTTCGCCGACAGATCGCCCACCGCCGCCAGCACATCGTTGCGGCGGCTGGTCAGCGGCAGGTCGAAATTGCCCTGGAAATTGCCCTGGGACCGCGACAAGCGGCTCGATTGCACCAGCCCCGCCCGCTGCGAATTCGCATCCAGCCGGACACTCTGCACCCCGGCCCGGAACGATGTCGCGACCGACCCCGCCGGCAGCGCGAACAAGGTGCCATTGGCGAGCAGATTGGCGTCGCCGGCATTGCGGACGCTGCGTGACAGGTCCTGCCGCAGCGCCCCCGCCAACGCCTCGGGCCCATAGGGGTTGAGCCCGGCATCATTGGCCAGGATGCGCGCCTGCGCCGCGGCGGTATCGATGCCGCGATCGGTGACGACATCGGTTTCATCATGGTTGTAATTGGCGGTCATCGTCCATTGCCAGGCCGCAACAGTGCCGTTCAGGGTCAGGGCGGCGCGCCCCGTCCAATTGTCGTTGACCTGTTCGAGCGCCGCCGGGCCATAGCGGCTGAGAACCACATCGCTGCCGAAGGGCGAGAAGGGACTGCCCGCCGGGATCGCCAGCGAAACGCCGGGCAGACCGAGCAGGCCCGTCGTGCGCGTGGAGGTGAGCCCGCCGCTGATCGTGGCGGCCACATTGCCGAACACCGGGCGTGCATAGCTGCCTGCCAGCGACAGCGCGCGGTTGCCGGGCAACAGGGTGCGGGCCTGGGTGATATCGGTGACATTGGCGGCATTGGCACCCGGCACAAAGGCCTGAAGCACCGGCGCTGCCTGCGCCGCCCCGGCCGGCACGGCGGCAACGGTGACCGGTTGCCCGAAGGCGACGCTCAGCGCCGGATCGATTTCCCCGCCCTGGGTGGCGGCGGTGATGTTGCCCGCCAGGTCGAACGGCTGCGCCAGTGGCGGCGGAACGATGCCGCGATCGCTTTCGAGCAGCCGCGTATCGAGGTTGACTTTGCCCTCGACACTCAGCCGGACATCGTCCCGGATCCGCAGATAGTTGAGCTCGGCCTCGGTCGAGGTGCGATTGCCCCGCAGCGGCCCGCCGATATCGAATTCGCCGGTATAGGCCTTGAACCGCGGCCGCAGCACGAAATTGATGACCCGCTGGTCGGCGGCATAGCCGTATTTGAGCGCCACTTCCTCGGGCAGCACATCGACGCGCAGCAGCGCTTCGGGCGGCAGGTTGCGGATTTCGGCAAAACCCGCGATGCGCCGGCCGTTCAGCAGCACCACCGGCCCGCCGCCGCCACCGCGCCCGCGCGCACTGGCGACATTGCCGCCAAGCTCGGCCAGCACTTCGCCGATGGTGCTCACCCCCAGCGCCCGGATATCCTGCGGGCCAAGCTGGATTTCCGGCGGCACATCGCCGATCACCGACCCACGCGGCCGGCCGGCGGTGACGACGATCTCCTCGCTGTCGGCGCCGGCGTCCTCGCCCGTTTCACCGCTTGCCGGCGCCGGGGGTGCCGCTTCGGGCGCTGCCGGTTGGGCCAGCGCCGGAACAGCCAGAACGGCCGCGCAAAACGGCAACAGCAGACGGAATTCGGGGGTCACACAGGTCCTGACGATTGAAGGCGCTGTCGCTTAACGTATCGCCGGCGGAAAATCCCCCGCCGAAATACGCAACCCCGCCGGCGCTTTCTGCGTCACCACCACCGGTTGCCGCACCGGCGTCGCCGCCCTATCTCTGAAGCTTGCGACCTGCGAACAGATATGGAACAAACGCACCGATGCTGACTCATATTCAAGTGCGCGGTGCGCGCGAGCATAATCTCAAGGGGGTCGATGTCGATCTGCCCAAGAACGCGCTGACGGTCATCACCGGCCTGTCGGGCAGCGGCAAGTCCAGCCTCGCCTTCGACACCATCTATGCCGAAGGCCAGCGCCGCTATGTCGAATCGCTTTCGGCCTATGCCCGGCAATTCCTCGAACTGATGTCCAAGCCCGATGTCGACCATATCGAGGGCCTGTCCCCCGCCATCAGCATCGAACAGAAGACCACCAGCAAGAACCCCCGCTCGACCGTCGCCACCGTCACCGAAATCTATGATTACATGCGGTTGCTCTGGGCCCGCGTCGGCGTGCCCTACAGCCCCGCCACCGGCCTGCCGATCACCGCGCAAACCGTCAGCCAGATGGTCGATCGCGTCATGGCGCTTCCGGAAGGCACCCGCCTGTTCCTGCTCGCCCCCATCGTTCGCGGCCGCAAGGGCGAATACCGCAAGGAACTGGCCCAGCTGCAGAAAGACGGCTTCACCCGCGTCAAGATCGATGGCGAATTCCACGACATCGACGCAGCCCCGGCGCTCGACAAGAAATACAAGCACGACATCGATGTCGTCGTCGATCGCATCGTCGTGAAGGAAGGCATCGAGGCCCGCCTCGCCGAAAGCTTCGAAACCGCCCTCAAACTCGCCGAAGGCCTCGCCATCGCCGAAATGGCCGATGCCAAGGAAGGCGAATCCCCCGACCGCATCACCTTCTCCGAAAAATTCGCCTGCCCTGTCTCGGGTTTCACCATCGCCGAGATCGAGCCGCGGCTGTTCTCCTTCAACGCCCCCCAGGGCGCCTGCCCCGCCTGCGACGGCCTTGGCGAAAAACTGCTCTTCGATGACGATCTGATGGTCCCCAACCATGCCCTCAGCATCGAAAAGGGCGCCGTCATGCCCTGGGCCAAGTCCAACCCGCCCAGCCCCTATTACATGCAAGTGCTCGGGTCGGTCGCCCGCGCCTATGGCTTCAGCCTCAAGGCCCCCTGGGCCTCGCTCCCGCTCGAGGCACAACGCGCCGTCCTCCACGGCACCGGCGGCAAGGCCATCCCGCTGCGTTTCGAGGACGGCCGCAAGGCCTATGAAGTCCTCAAGCCCTTCGAAGGCGTCGTCGCCAACCTCGAAAAGCGCCTGCGCGCCACCGAAAGCGCCTGGATGCGCGAGGAACTGTCGCGCTACCAGTCCGCTGCCCCCTGCGAAGTCTGCAACGGCGACCGGCTCAAGCCCGAAGCCCTCGCCGTCAAGGTCGCCGGCGAAACCATCGCCCAGGCCGTCCGCCGCCCCGTCTCCCAGGCCTTCGCCTGGGCGAAAGCCCTCGCCGACCAGCTCACTCCCAAGCAGCGCACCATCGGCGAACGCATCCTCAAGGAAATCACCGAACGCCTCGGCTTTCTCGACAATGTCGGGCTCGATTATCTCAATCTCGATCGCAAGTCCGGCACCCTGTCCGGCGGCGAAAGCCAGCGCATCCGCCTCGCCTCGCAGATCGGCTCCGGCCTGTCGGGCGTCCTCTACGTCCTCGATGAACCCAGCATCGGCCTCCACCAGCGTGACAATGACCGCCTCCTCGTCACCCTCCGCCGCCTGCGCGATCTCGGCAACACCGTGCTGGTCGTGGAGCATGACGAAGACGCCATCCGCACTGCCGATTACATCGTCGACATGGGCCCCGGCGCCGGCGTCCATGGCGGCGCCGTGGTGGCGCGCGGCACCCTCGCCGACATTCTCGCCACCCCCGGCAGCGTCACCGCCGATTATCTCTCCGGCCGCCGCTGCGTCGCCGTTCCCGCCACCCGCCGCAAGGGCACCGGCAAGAAGCTGACGGTAAAGAACGCCCGCGGCAACAATCTGCGCGGCGTCACCGCCAGCGTGCCATTGGGCACCTTCACCTGCATCACCGGCGTTTCCGGCAGCGGCAAGTCCACCTTCACCATCGACACCCTCTACGCCGCCGCCGCGCGCGAGCTCAACGGCGCCCGCATCGTCATGGCCCCGCACGATGGCGTCGAAGGGCTGCAACATCTCGACAAGGTCATCGATATCGACCAGTCCCCCATCGGCCGCACCCCGCGCAGCAACCCCGCCACCTATACCGGCGCCTTCACCAACATCCGGGACTGGTTCGCCGGCCTGCCCGAAGCCCAGGCCCGCGGCTACAAACCCGGGCGCTTCAGCTTCAACGTCAAGGGCGGCCGCTGCGAAGCCTGCACCGGCGACGGCCTCATCAAGATCGAAATGCACTTCCTCCCCGATGTCTATGTCACCTGCGACGTTTGCCACGGCGCCCGCTACAACCGGGAAACGCTCGATGTGAAGTTCAAGGGTCGCAGCATCGCCGATGTGCTCGACATGACCGTCGAGGACGGCGTCGAATTCTTCAAGGCCGTCCCCCCCATCCGCGACAAGCTCGCCATGCTCCACGAAGTCGGGCTCGGCTATGTCAAGATCGGCCAGCAGGCGACCACCCTCAGCGGCGGCGAAGCACAACGCGTCAAGCTCGCCAAGGAACTCGCCCGCCGCGCCACCGGCCAGACCCTCTACATCCTCGATGAACCGACGACCGGCCTCCACTTCGAAGACGTCCGCAAACTCCTCGAAGTCCTCCATGCCCTGGTGGACCAGGGCAACACCGTCGTGGTCATCGAACACAATCTCGACGTCATAAAAACCGCCGACTGGGTCATCGACCTCGGACCCGACGGCGGCGACAAGGGCGGCCAGATCTTCGCCACCGGCACCCCCGAAGTCATCGCCGCGACCCAGGGCAGTCACACGGGGCACTATCTAAAGCCGCTCCTATCGTCTCCCCTCCCCCTCCGGGGAGGGGTCGGGGGTGGGCAATCCCAGGCTGAACCAGCAGCGCCCGCCAAGCCCAAAACCGCCCGCAAGAAAGCCACCGTCAAAGCCTGAACCCTCCCCCTCCCCCTCCCCCCACCGCCACAGGCGGCAGAGCGGGGAGGGTCGGGGTGGGGGGGCGTGTCGCAAGAACGCCTCTGGCGGCTGGGGCCTTGGGCCCCAGACCCCTTTCGTCTAAGCCAGTCCCAGCGGCTCGACTAATCTTCTTGTCGCGCTTCGCCTCGACGAAGCCGCGATCGCACCATTTTAAGCGACCGAGCTAGGGCCACAAACGCTAATCGATAAGATATTGGGAATCGAGTGGAGGTTTAGCCTTTAGGTAGTAACCTTTATCCATGCAGCCTTGTTTCCCTTGAGTTCTGGATTCAGATATATGATCTTCCGATCACGAAGTTTATACAAAACTTCCTTCATCTGATTTTCGCTGCGGATTCCCGTAAGTTCACGCGCTTGCTTATTAGTGATTTGGCTATTCGTCTTCAAGAACTCGATCACTGCATCTTCTGGGGAAGCAAGCGGAGCATGTGAAATCGTGACTCTAATATAATTGTTTAAAATTTCGGTAATTACCCACCCCCTGCCGTGAGCTATCCGGCGGAGACAGCCCCGAGGATTGTGTTGTAGGGATTGATGCCGGTCAGCCGCGCGGTATCGACGGTTGTGCGCAGATCGGCTTCGGCATCGGCGGC